>Ga0222662_1000421_pt1 | contig 34842 bp, 70 predicted proteins | sample AntAcemetagen600_FD_179821 | JGI IMG/M metagenome (GOLD analysis project Ga0222662, IMG submission 179821) | Saline water microbial communities from Ace Lake, Antarctica - #600 | ecosystem: Environmental > Aquatic > Non-marine Saline and Alkaline > Saline | place: Antarctica: Ace Lake... | reverse complement strand
GTGTCCGTGTCGATCGAGGGTGCCCGCGATTGGGGTACCCCTCCCCGTCAGGTGTTCTCTGCTTGCCAGGCTGTCCACCATGTGTCGATGGTGTCGTGTTGGTCTGCCAGTTCTCGGCCTGGGTCGCCGGGTCTATTGCGTTGCGTGACTCGGCGATGACATTCGTCAGCGGGGGTGAGCATGATGACCGTGCGGGCTGGCTTGCAGAGTTCCCGCTGTCTGGCCCGTTCGGCTTCGGTGGGTGCGCCCCTGGTGACGGCGGTGTTGGCGTGGGGGTTGTTGCCGATGCGCCACGCTTTGCGTGCGTAGATCTTGCTGCGCTGTCGTGCTGTGCCTGGTGGCAGGTCGCCGATGTCCAGTGCTTGGGGGTGGAGCTGTAGGGCGAGCGTCGTTTTGCCTGCGCCTGGTGGCCCGCAGATGAGCGTCACGTTTCGGTGTGCGTTCTCTGGGTGTTCGATGGTGATGACCTGGTGGGGTGTTTCCATTGTCACCGTCCCGCGATGATGGTGGGATCGAAACGCACCGTGCCGTTGGTGGCGTGTGCGGCAAGGCGTGAGTTGCATGTGCGCATCTCGGGTGCGTAACCAATGTCGCCGGGTGCGTCTGGGTGGCCGGTGGTCCACACGTCGCCGGGTGGGTGGCCTGCTCGGGTGAGTCCGCAGCGTCGGCAGATGGTGGACGGGTCGGCGTTGGACTGCCGGTTCATCACGTCACGGATGCGCTTGAAGTGCGGGTCTCTGTGCTTGGCATTGTTCGCCATGTGGTTACTGTGGCTCCATGAGAGACATCAGGATCGATTCGGACGGTTCGCCCCGCTGCTGGAACTGTGGGTCGAGGGGCTTCACCGAGAAGCGGACGCTCAGGTCGAAAGCGTTCATCGGGGTCGGCGCGCTGTTGACGAAGAAGAAGATGAAGTGTCAGCAGTGCGGCGAGTACAACGACACCGGGAACGGCAAGACGTGGGATGGTCCCGCCGGGCGCAAGTACCGGAACGCATGGAATGCCGAACGGGCTGGCTGAGCGTCGGAGCCGTGCTCAACGACAGGACTCTGATCGAATCCACTTGGGGAATCTAGCACGGTTGCACGTTGCACGTCAAGCCTTCCACGTCCAGACGTAGGGGACGACGGTCTTGTCGACGTACAGCGTGGCCCACCGTTTGGTGGCGGTGTCGTGACGTTGCCAGGTGTCGCCGACCTTGCGGAACCCGACCCTCGTGAAGTGCACGGCGTCGCTCATGCTGCCCTCTCGTTGCACCGGGCGCATTGCTGCCGGTACGGGTACGGGCCGGAGTTCTCGCCGCACATCACGCAGTGCGGGCCGGGGTCTTCGTCTCGGTAGGGATCGAAGCATTGGGGGCACGTGCCGTCCCGATACCCGTCGACGTCGGCGTCGACACTGACAGCACCGCAAGTGATGCAATGCTCAAGGTCCACGCTCACGTTGACTGCTCTTCGGGGGCTGCGAATTGGGTTCGGCGGCATGCGCTCCCGCCGTGGGTCGAGTGGTGCCACACGGTCGACCATTCGGGCACGAAGATCGGCTCCCGGCAGAACTTGCATACGGCCGCCCCCTTGCCGGAACACGACGGGCAGACCACCCGACCGTTCATGCCTTGGTCTGGGTCAGCACCCAGCAGGCAGGACTTACGCCGCTTTGCCTCCGATGGGATTACGCCTGCGCCGTCGCATTGCTTGCAAGGAGTCACGAAAATCAGGGTGTCATCCATCAGGCCGCCGCCTCGGTGCTCTTGCGGGCGAGGGCGTCATAGCCCTGCTTGCGGTGGGCGGCGCAGATCGGCAGGGCTCCCGACGACGGTACCCATTGCTCGCCGTCGAAGTACATGCCGACGTACGCAGTGCCCGCAGCCGTGGCGTAGCGCTCGACGGGTCGGTCACATTCGTGCATGAAGCAGGTCGGGTGGGCCTGTTCACGTTCGAAGTTGGCGTGAGCGATGCCGCACTCGACGCAGAGGACCTGGCCGACTTCCTTGAGCTTGTTGCATTGGGGGCCGGTGCAGAGTTCGGCGTTGTCCGGCCGGCGGGCAGGGTCGGCGGGTCGGGTGCTGATTGCGGCGGTGGCGACGCGCTCGAGGTGGTCGAAGGCCTTGAGCACCCCGAGCTCGGCGGCGATGAGTGCGGTCTGCTTGTTGCGGATGGCGTTGACGGCGCCCGACACTGCAGTGTCTCCCGTTGAGTCTGGGTGGCCGGTGGGTGGCTCTTCGTCGTCCTTGGGTGCCTCCGGTGCCGAGCGGCGTTCCTGACCGCCCGAGACGCCGAGGAGCGCCTGGTCGAGTTCAATGGTCAGGTGGCGGTCGATCGAGCGCATGACGGGTGCCATGTCGGCTGCCCGGTCGAAGATGCTCTCGGCGTGGGTGGTGATGATGCTCATGGTGTCTCCGTGGTGGTGGTGGTGGTTCGGGCGGCATGGATGGCTTCGTTCACGTCGTCGTGGTGTCCGTGGTCGCGAGCGATGAGGTCGAGCCAGTGCGGCGGCATGTCCGGCCCGTACTCGACGATCAGCGCGATGGCGTCGGTGCGGGCGTACGACCGGCGGTGGAGGCCGTACTGGATCGCGTAGATCACGGCCTCGGCGGGCACGTTGTCGAATCTGGTTCTCATGGGTTCCACACCGGGCAGGTGTTGCCGGTCGGGCACCAGTCGGCAATGTCGGCGAGGTCGTTGCAAACCACGCAGTCGATCGGTGTTGCCCGGTCTGACCACGGCATGCCGGTGACGTCGGTGCCGCAGAGTGCTGGTCCGGTGCCGGCGAGGTCGAGACAGCAGACGACGTGTTCGATCCCGTCGTCGCTGTCGGTTTGGACCGGTGCGAGGTCGGTTTCGATGACGCTCATGCGTATTGCCGTTCCTGCCAGATCCGGCTATTGCGTCGTTGGAGTCCTTCGCCGCAGTTGCATGGCTGGACCGACGTGTACGTGCATCCGTGGTTCTCGTAGTCTGGTGCGTCTTTCCATCCGCTGTCGTCGCATGTCTTGCATGGTTCGCGGTGGCGGTCAGTGACGGTGGTGTCGACTTGCCGGTACATGGCGAGGAAGTCGGGTATGTACTGCCCGAAGCTGATGCCCTTGGCGACGAGTCGGACGCGTGCCGTGTTGGCTCTGCCTTCGTCGAGCGGGGTCAGGTGCTCTTCCCAGTCCTGGGCGGGTGGCCCTTTCGGGAACGACTGACAGAGACGGACGGCAAGGTCGGTTGCTTGATGTCCGTTCATGCTGCGTCTCGCCCGAATAGCGAGCCTTGTTGCTGGTCTGAGAGCCAGACGACCTCGGAGCGTGACTGCCCATTCGCGGCCCCGTTCTGCTGGTGAGCCAGGTGAGTGAACGGAAGCCATGCGGCTGGGGATTGTTCGCAGACGATGACCTGCCCGCGTCGGCTCTTACACCATTCTGCGAGGCTGTGGAAGTCGATGCCGTCTGCGCCTGCTGCGTAGCCGTCGCCAGCCATGGTGCCGAGTGGCTGATATGGCGGGTCGATAAACCATGTGGCCTCAACATCCGGCAAGTCCCGGTAATCGCCGTGGACGATAGACCATCGTCGCAGCGATGGAAGGGTGCGACCGATCCGATCCAGGACGTTCGGACAGTTCTCCCGCATTCTTGGCGTGATTGCCCTGTCTGTGCCAGTTTCTTGCATAGCCCACGCGGAAGATCCGCCAGCGCCTGCAATGAGTATCTCGTCGGTTCGGTCGTCTGCCAATGTCGCTCTGATCGTGTCAAGTCCTGTCGGGTCCATCACCTGCAACCGTTCCCAGAGTGCAATGACGTCGGCGTCAAGGTCGTTCAGGATCACATCCTTGCCGAGTGCCGCATGATGACATGAGTAACCGGCAGCACCCGCAAACGGTTCGATGATCGTGTCGTACCTAGGCCTCGGGTACTTGGATGCGAGTCCGTGTTTGGCTCCGTAGTAGGCGAATGGCATCACGCCACCTCTCGTGTCAGGTCGGTTGCGGCGATGATGGGTGCCGCTCTCGGGTTGCGTCGGAGGTAGTCGCGGATCTCGTCGCCCCGTTCGGTCAGCAGGTTGTTGGCGATGCTTCGCCGGTATCCGGCTTTGCCGATCTCGTCGCGTTTCTTGCCTGGCTTCTTGGCGATGATGTTGTCGACGATGAGTGAGCATGTGAGCTCGAATCGTTCGTCTTTGGTTTCGGTCGGTCCGTCCGCTTGCTTGTCGTTCTCGCTACTTGAGAATGTCTCTGGACTGACGGACGTAGTCTTTTCCCTTCCCTTCCCTTCCCTTCCCTTCCCTTCCGTAGTGGGGACTCGTGGGGATTGGTGGGGATCAGGCGGGATTGGTGGGGATTCGTGCCAGTCGGCAGGGTCTCCCCATCGTCCGTTGGAGCGCTTGTCGATCTTCTGGTGAGACGCAAAAGTCCTGATCACGAGCACTCTGTCGCCATTCGGTGCCGTGTGACGGACGTAGAACCGAGCGTTCACCAATTCGTCGACAATGGCGTCGGCATCGACGTCGTCGGTCGGCATCGCTCGGATGGTGAGGGTTCGGGGCTTGTCGGCGAGAACCCCGCAGTCATCAGCGAAGTTGAGTGAGGCGATGAACACTAGGCGTGACTCAAGGGTTAGATCGATGAAATCCTCATCGGTCCATAGTTCGGGCTTGACGGTACGAATACGAGCCACTAGGCCGCGTCCTTTCCGGTTGTGCCGGTGCACTTGAGGTAGAGGGGTACGGCGATGCACGTAGATCCACCGACAAACCACATGTCGCAAACGGCGTCACCTTCGGACGTGTAGTGCTCGGAACACTCATCCCAAACACCTTGGTGGACAGCGCACCATTCGATGCCGCCAACCTTCTCGTACTGGTCCTGGGCGGCACATTCGGTGCACTCGAACCAAACTCCGCCGTGGATGCAGTCGGCGTCCATGAGCGCTGCGTCGGTCATGCTGCACCCGCTGCCCGACGTGCTGCCCGGTCGGCGTTCCAGGCGTCCTTGCATGGCTGGCAGACCGGCATTTCGTCGCGTCGGCGGTGGGCGAGGTTGCCGCCTACGGTGCCGTGATTGATCGGTGCGAGTGGCGGGCGACGGCGCGGCTTGGCGACTCTGGCGACACCTCCCCGTCGTCTGCGGTCGTCGCCCGTGGTGCCCGCCCAGATACCGATCGAGTCGGTGGCGATGGCGTACGCGAGACAGGGTTCCTGCACGGTGCAGGTTGCGCAGATCGCTTTTGCTTGGGCGCGCTTATCGGCGGCGTTTTTGGGTGGCACCATGATGTTCGGGTCGGTGTCCTTGCACGCGGCGTGGTTGCGCCATTCGGTGGATCGTTCGTACTGGATGCTCATGCTGCCTTCTTTGCTCTGCGTATCCGGTGGCGTTCGTTGTGGATTGCGGCGTGCGCTTTGCGGCATTCCTCGCACGGTTTTTCGCCCCGGTAGTAGTGGGTTTTGTACCCGGCCGCCGTGCCGTGCATGATTGGTTTCCTGACGCCACCACCGCCTCTCTTGGCGCCGTTTTTGCTTCGTACGGCCTTACGTTGCTTGTCGCTGAGCCCGCCCCAGACGCCCTTGAGTTCAGGTCGAGCCGTGGCGTAGGCGGCGCATTCCTTGAGGACCGGGCATGTACGGCAGATTGCTTTGGCTTTCTTCGCTAGGTGCTGCTCGGCGGGCTCTGGGAAGAAGAGGTGGAGCTGCTCGGCCGTGCATGCCCGACGCTCCATGAAGTCGGTCCCGGTCATGCGTCGCGCTCGTCGGATTCGATGTCGATTGCTTCGTGGTGGATCTCTCCGGCCGGGATCGGTTCGACCTTCTCGACCTTGATCGTTTCGCCGTCCGACTCGATCGCTGTTGCCAGTTGCGGGGACGCCGGCAGCCATCGCTTCATCGCGACGACGCACGACTTGAGTGCGGCAGCGTCGTAGGAGGTCTTCCACATGCCGGCGTTGCCCATCTTCGAGAAGCCGCGGTGATACTCGACGTCGTCGCGATTCAGTACCTGGATCTGCACGGAGCCGTCAGGGAAGATGGCACGCACGTACCAGGCGATCGGGTCGCCGCCTCGGTCGGTCAGGTTCGGCCTGTGCGTGAGTGGTTCGACCTTGCCGTAGTCGAGGTCGAACTCGTCCTTTGGGTAGACCGGTCGGCCATCGAAACGGAGGCCGGGCGCCGCACGTCGGGCGAGTTCCATGATGCCGCCGTAACCCAACTGGAAGGACGCTTCACGGCCACGTGGAATGATCCATGCGAGGTTGCGGGGATCGTTCGGGGTCAGCCCTAACTGAGCGCAACGGAGACCGGCACCGAGGACGCTGGAGATGTCGCACTGGTCCAGCTTCGGCGTGGATCGGTACGCCTGTGCAATGGTTGCCATGAACGTCTCGTCGCTGATCCCGGTCTCGGCGAGGAGCTTGGAGAAGACGGGACGGAACTTGGTCAACGCTGCGCCGATCGTGCTCGGTGTCATGGCGGTGTCGGATGGGATGTCGAGGTCGGTTGTCATGTGGTGGCCTGCTTTCGGCGGTACTTGATTGCGTGGTTGGGTCGGTGTTCGATGACGACTGCTGAGACGGTGATCGGGTCGAGAAGTTCCTGAACGGCTGGTGGCACCGCGTCGCGTTCGATCTCGACCCAGGTCGTGTAACGGTTGATTTCGGATCGGGTGCGGGACTCGTATCTCATTCGCCCTCCAGGTATTTGAAGCGGAGCATGTCCTGCACTTCGCTTTCCGCTTTCCGCAGACCGTCCATTGCCCGAAGTAGGCAGTTGGTCGCCCTGTAGTCGTTGACATCAGGAAGAATCGCGTCAGCATCAGCCAATGCCCTCCGGATCAAGGAATAGAGGCTGTCGGCCCGCCGACCGTGGATCTTCGCAAGACGCTTCGTTTCGGCTGTCATCTCTGCTCTGCGAGCTTCCAGTTCCCGCACGCGTTTATTAGCAATCTCTTCGGCTGCAATCTTGTTCCGTAGCGCCTGGATCTTCCGCTTGCGGTCCGCTTCTACCCTCCGAACGTCAGACGGATACGGAAGCACCTCGCCAAGCTTTAGCCTGTGCTCCCTGATGGCCTTGAGAACCTGGTTCCTGGTCGAAGGACTCTGATTGGTTGACCTTTCAATGCGCTCCAAGGCCACGCTTTCGAACCGATGCATAATCCGGATCGATTGCATCTCGTGCTTCGGTATTGACGGTGGCCATTCCGGTGAGGGCTTAGAACCCATGACCTCTCCGATTCTCAACTCAATCAAACGAGCCACCGCTTCGGCCTTTCCGGACGACTTTCGACGCCTGGTGTCGACTAACCGCATGTATGCGGCCCACTTGGTCTGGATGTCAGCGAGATCGTCGGGATCGTCGGAATCTTCCGCTATCGCCAACACGGCCAACGATGCGTTGTGTACGTGCTCCGCTAGATCGGCTTCGCTTGGAAGTGTCAGAGGTGCGATCTTGAATAGCTGCACACTCACGCCGTCCGCCAGTTGTCCATGTCTTCTTCGTGCTGGTCGCTCGTCCGCGTCGGCGCGATTGCCCGCTGCACTTTGACCTCGTAGCCAGGCCAGATACCGGTGCGTCGACATTCGCGCCACACGTGCATTGCCCGGTCCATGCGTTCCGAGCCGATGAGCAGCAGCTCCGACGACAACTCGATGACGTTGACCAGATACGGGGCTGTCTTCTCTTGTGCGATGAATAGGAACTTGACGGGCATACCGGTGACAGCCGTGACACCGGAGGAGTAGTGAGCGGCCTGCACGTGGTAGCCGAAGTTCACGATCGATTTCTCGAATCCCCGAGTGCTGGCATCCGGCGTCGACTTGTAATCGACAACGATCAGGTAATCACGTCCATCCCGCGGTAGGTCGTCCATGAAGTCGGGTCGCGCCCGGTACCAGTCGCCGTCCCATTCCCAGAAGACGGACTGTTCAGCTTTGCCCTTTGTCGGGTCGAGGAGCGCCACGGCGAGCGGGTGCTGTCGGATCTGTTCGGCCATCGCTTCGACGGTCGCCATGTCTTTCGGCTTGATCGGTACCTCACCAGCGTCACGGGCGTCCTGCACGGCTTGCTTGGCGTCCTTGGATCGCCATTCATCGAACGGGATGACGGCGAGCGGTCTTCCGGTGCCGAGCACGAGCGTGTGCGCTGCGGTTCCGAAGTCGAACACGGATTTGTAGACCTCGCCTGAGTTCTGGGCGTGGTGGTACTTGGCGGGTGCTTCGAGGATTCTCTTGGCGCCGGTTGCTGACAATGAGGTGCCGACGACGGGGTCAGCGTGGTAGGTGGCTTCGTCCATCTCGTAGATGCCCTGCTCGAGAACGACGGTCATTGTGATGGCCCGTTTGAGCGTGTGTGTCGAGCGTCCTTGAGGGCTTTCACTTCAGCCTCAAGCCTGTCGATGCGACGGTGCGTGAGGTCGACGTTGTTGAAGAGGAAATCAATCCGGAGCAGCAGTTCGGCCTTCCTCATGCCACGCCCCCGTTGCTCGGGTGACGCTGGAGGGAGCCGTGCATGTGCGCCGGCAGGTCGGTGGGCGGCTCGACCTTGAGGCCCTGGCAGCGGTCACAGCGCAACGTGTGGACGGCTGAGCCCCAGCAGGCGACGCGACCGAACCCGTTGCATCGGGTGCACGGTGTCATGACGGCCGCACGATCTTGGCGTGGTCGGTGCCGTCGTCGTCAGTCCAGATGTGGATGACGGCGTCGGCTTCCGTGTCGTGTCGGCGTAGGCATACTGCCATCGCCTCGGCTGCGGAACCATCGTTCCTGTCGCCGCCGAGGAACCCCCCGCCGACCGAGTAGTACCACCTGTCGGCCAGCGGCTTTACGGGCTCGACCTTGACCCACTCCTGGTCGATGAGGGGTGCCCACTCGCGGTCGTCAGACAAGCGTCGGATAAGCATCTGCTCACGCCCGACATCGAGGACTTCGCAGTGGTCGAACTCGTACCAGTGCTGGCTCCGGACGATGTCCCCGACTTGCGGTGTGTACTTCTCGGTCATTTCGTTTCCCCTTGGTTGCGTTGTTGGTTGAGTCGGTCGGCGCGTAACGCCAGGTTGAGTGCGATCGCGAGGAGCCAGAACACTCCGAGGACGACGGCGCCGGACGGGTTCTCGACGGCACAGATGACTGCGAAAGCGATCAGGCCGACGAGAACGGCGACCGTCCACAGCAGGTCGACTCCCCGGTAGTCCGCCGGCTCGGGCAGTGGTGGCGGTTCGAGGTGTAGGCCGTTCATTGGTTGCCCCTTGCTTGTCGTCGTTCGGTGTTCTTGCGGTCTTGGCGTGCCCGCGTGGCGAGTCGGGCGGATTCGGAATGCTGGTGGCACTCGTCGGCGCTGAGACACGTGCATTCGACGTATGCACGAGGCGGCGCGTGGTGGGTCTTCGGGCGCTTACGGAAGGCCAGTGCCTTCCTGCGCTTGGCGTACCAGAGGTCGTCGGCGGTCGTCATCGCTGCAGCTCCCAGCGGTTGACGTCGGCGAGGTCTGCGGCGCTCATGGCACCGTCGTCGTACGCACGAAAGGCCTCGCCCTTGATGCACATCAGCGCCTCGTTGGCGGCGATACGGCCTGCCATGTCGGCGTTGCGTGCCCGGTCGCGTCGGGTGAGTGTGCGGGTCACGCAGATGACGGCGATCAGTGCTGCGTCGATGGCGAGCCACGCAATGAAGCCGGCGCTCATGACTTGGCCTCGGCGGTGGCACTGGGAACACCAGGGGGTACGTACTGGACGTCCAGGGATCCGGAGAACGAGCAGTCCACGGGCCACGGGCCATCCTCGGGCCAGTCATTGTCACGCATCCAGTCCTCTTCGGCTTCGGCGTTGTCGAGCCAGTCGTGAACCCAGCAGGTGGACCGATCGACGGTGACGCCGTTGGCTTCAAGTTCGTCCGCTGTCCCGTGCCACTCCTCGATGTCGGCGCTGAAGTGCTGGCCGTGGGGGAGGCATTCCAGTCTCCAGTGTCCGCCGTACGGGCTGGGGGTGTAGTGCAGCATGTGGTCGGGGATCATCGGTCCACCCCCAGCGGCTCGGGCCACGGTGCGTTCGATGCCTTCACGAACCAACGGACGGTCGGATTCCACAACATCATCCAGCGGGTGCGGGGTGTCAGTGGGATCATCACGCCCGCCGTTCTGCGTCGAGTTCGCCGAGCCGTTGTTCCGCTGCGGCGATCCGGTCGAGGCTGTAGACGGGGTTGCCGTGGTCGCCGAGGTCGATGGGGACGATGACGCCGGCTGCGACAAGGCGGCGGAGCTTCTTGGTGCCGATGCCGAGCATTCGCGCACACTGCGCCTGGGAGACGTACTTGGCGGTCATGCTGCCACCCGCTCGATGCGTGGCGTGCCGTCAGCGTCGGACCAGATTCGGTAGATGTCGGAGTCGGCCCAGTAATCGCAGGCGACAGTGAAGACGTCGAACGCTTCGACCTGATCGTCTCGGTGGTCTACGGCGAGCCAACCCTCTGGCAGCAGGCGGGGCTTCTCAACCTTGACGAAATCGGTGACATTGTCGGTGTAGGTCCTCGGGTAACCGTCCTGGTCGTATCCGAAGACGTTCCCTCGGTCCACGACCAGGACGTCGACGTAGTTCCTCTGAGCCCAGGTGGGGCGTGTGATCCGGTGGCCTGCTTGCGGGACGTAGGCGGCGGTCATGCTGCCACCGCCTTACGGATGACGGTCGAGACCCATTGGCCATCTTGCGGCCACGGGTGCGGCGAGACTGGACCGGCAAAGATCGATCCGCCGACGATGAGCACCCAGCTGCCGTGGAACTCGGTGTCGGTGGCGTGGGTGACGATGAGGCTGTGCGAGCCGTCCCAGTGCGGGCGACGCACCACGTGGTCGACCTCGATCATGCTGGCGTCGTTCATGAGGCTGCCTGCTTCGATGCTGTCAGCGCTTCGGCTTCGTAGGCGGCGGCGATCAGGCGGGCAGCGAGACCGCAAATCTCGTCGGGCGTGCCGTACAGGTAGACGGAGTTGTCGCCGGTGAGCCCGTACTGCCCGCTGCTGGCCCCGGTGAACCTCGGGAACACTTCGGCCGCCGTGATGCCTACCGTGAATCGTGTGGCGGTCATGCTGCGACCGCTTCGGCGGTGGCGATGGCTGCAACCGGAAGGACGAGCGCCGTGGCGAGTGCAATGATCTGCATGTCTGTCGGTGATCGTGTGCCGTCTTCGATTCTGGTGATGGTGGTCCGGTCGATGCCGGCGAGGTCGGCGAGTTCCTTTTGGCTCAGTGATGCTCGCTTTCGGAACTCGGTGAGGGTGACTCGATTGATCTGCATGTGGCAGATGGTGGCAGATCGTGCCAGACGTGTCAAGGACCAATGTCGGGAAAGATTCGTGACTAAATGTGTTGACAGGGTGCGTCACGTTGTGCGTATACTAGGTACATGAACCAGACAGCAACTAGCCACACAGCCCACACCCTCAGCGTCCGCGGCGGGGTCGTCCACTGCGACGACTGCCGGGAAGCCCTCCCGAATCACAAGGACTCGGCACCCCGCCCCGGCCTCGTCGAAGACAACCAGTGGAAGTGACAGGGGTTCCCCGCACGATCGAGCAGGATCGTGCGGGGGTTGCCGCTCGCCTGGCAGCGATGGAGTCAAGCGACAGCGCGTGGACGTCGGACATACGCGACCATAGGGCATGCCTCGTCGAACTCGACGCGCTGATCGAGCGGGGTGAGGGCTGGTGAGCGCCAAGGTCCGCCACTTCACCTTTGAGGAGCGCAAGGGCCGTGGCGCGTCCGACTGCGTAAAGATCGACGCCATCGACCCGACGACCATGCAGCGTCGGCACCAGGTCGAGATCACCGTTTCACCAAAGGCCCACAGCGTCACCGTCTACGTGGACGGCGAGCCCTACCACATCGCGCTCGACCGATGACGGCCAAGACGCCGGCTGAGCGGTCCAGCGAGTACAGGGCGCGCAAGCGTGCCGGCGTGTCCGTGGTGTACGAGCCGTGCCCGTCGAGGGCTGCCGCGCTCCGTCATCGCCGCAACGGTGAGACGGTGTGTGACGGGTGCAAGGCGAAGGAACGAGAGTACGGGGCGGCTGCTCAACGGCGCCGACGTGCGAGAACAGCAACCGAGGAGAAGACGACATGAAGTTTCTGCTATCCCGATCGTCGCTCTATTACAACGGAGCGCCTGTACTCGAGGCCAGCCCCGGCGAGAAGGGCGACTGGACCATTGATATCGACACGCTCGAAGAGTTGATGGCCTTCGTCAAGGCGCACGATTCAATCGTGTTGAGCGACGCGGTCACCCTCTACGGAACGGACGAGAAGTCGCTGCCGTTCATCGAGATCTATGACGACTACAGGGAGTGAAGACGACATGAGTACCGAGATCGACGAATGGCGCTTGAGCAAACTTGACCGTGCCAAATGCCTACGGATGGGATGGAACCCCGACGCCCTGGAGCGGGCCGCTCGCGAGTTGGGGCGCGCTCTGTCCGACATCGCCGCCACCGAAGCGTTCCTCGCCCTGATCGCCGCCGAGCCGGTGAAACCAACGGTCGGCCGGGGTCACGTCCCCCGCACCTGGAACCACAAGGTGAAGAGGACATGAGCAAGCAGCCCTGGAAGTGGTGCGGTACATCACATCACTTCGTTGCATCATTGAATTGTCGGTTCGGTGTAGCCACCTTCGTTGGATCGCACATCGTCTCGACCGTTGGCGAATACCTGCCATGTGACGCCAAGGTGTTCAAGGTGATTGGCGTCACCGGACTGTACGAAACCATGGTGTTCGAAGTGGCAGACCGCAATTCCGACTACGGGTGCGGTCTGCCGGAGTGGAAAGGCTTAGAAGTTGACGCTGATCGGTGCGACACGGCGACAGAGGCCAACACCATGCATCTCCGCCTATGCAGCAAGTGGGCGACATGATCGTCGGCTGCGGGCTTTCCGGCAAGACGGCACACATGAGCGACGCCGAGTTCTGGGCGTTCGTCTTCCCTCAGCGGGAAGAGGACTACGACCCCGACCCTGACGACGCGCCGGACATGACTACCCAGGCGTGCGTCCGTTGCGGCGAGGGGATCAGCGTCAATGACTGGGAGGAGGCGTGCGAGCGTCAAGACGAATCGTTCTGCGATGAGTGCGCCGACGCCATGCTCCCCGAGATCGAGGTCAGCCGGTGAGCGAACCAACGCCCGAAGAGTTCGACCGGATCATGGGAGACCTGTTCCCCACGCTGCCGCCGTTCCCGATCAAGGAATGGGCAGATCCAGCCCGCCGAGGGGTGGTCACACCACACGGTCACAATTCGGAGCCCTCTGACCAGGGGTAGCCCGTAACCCCTTCGACAAAGTCCCTGGTCAGGGGTCTTGCGGAATCATTCGGACACGTTTAACCTTGTCTCTGATCGGTTTAGGAAACCGATGCTCTATCCACTGAGCTACAAAGGCAGTCTAGCTTAGACTGCGATCACCACCGGGGTGGTCACAATTGCGGTCACAATTCGACATCAGATTTACCAAACTACAGGAGGACAACGACATGAGTGACGAGACATTGGAGTACGTCGACCATGATTGTGGCACCGAGCACTACGGCGACCGTTGCGAGTTTCGCCAGTGCGACACATGCGGGCGTTGGTGGAAATGCGTCGAACCCGACCGGAGAGGACGTTGGGCCAGATGGCGCCCCCGACCGTCCTGGTGGGCCAAGTCCATCGAGCGGTCCCGACATCGCAAACAGTCCCGAAAGCAAAGCCGGATGACTAGAAGGATCGAACAGTTCCAGGCCGGAAAGTCGAAGGAGACCGACGCATGAAGCACGACGAGATCATGGCCGACATCAACGACCGAATCGACCGAGGCATTATCTACCTTGAGTTCGCACAGAAGGAGACTCGCCACCCTTCCAATGTGGCCCGCTACGGCGGCAAGATTGAAGGACTGCGGCTCGTCAAAGACTGGCTGCGTACCTATCCGAACGGTGCCGCCGCAGAGCCAACCCCGGGCGGAGTCGTCTACTCGGTCACGCCGGTCACGTGAGTAGCCTTAAAGACCTCGGCGCCGGTCGATGGCGGGCGTGGGTGTGGGTCGGATCCGGTCACAGCCGACGCCAACTGTCACGACGGTTCACGGCCAACGGTCGACGCGCAGCAGAACGCAAGATGCCCAGGATCGAGGTGGAGCTCCGTGAGGCGTACGAAGCCGGCGCGCTCGCACGTGGCAGCATCGCCGAGCTTGTCGACGACTGGCTGCAGGTCAAGGAGCGGCAGGGACGAAGCCCGACCACACTCGTCGGTTACAGCATGTGGGCGAAGCGCATCGCCGACCGCTTCGGCACCAGTCGCGCGTCCGCTCTCACCGGCCGAGACGTTCAGGCGTGGTACAACGCGCTCCAGGACGGCGGGATGTCGCCCGCATCGATCCGTCACGCCGAGGCTGTGCTCCGTGCGATCCTCACCTTCGGTCACAAGTTCCGCGAGCTCCCGACCGTAGCCACAGCCAAAGCCCAACGCCCAGAGCACCGGCAGCAAGAGATCGTCATCCCAACCAACGAAGAGGTGCGGCGCGCCGTCGACCTGTTGCGCGCTCGGGGTGAGTGGGGGCGAGCGGTCGAACTTCTCGCGCACACCGGTCTGCGGCGCGGTGAGGTGTGCGGGCTGCGGTGGGAGGACTGGCGAGGCGACGAGATCACCGTGCGTCACTCGATCGTGAAGCCGACCGGTCGCCCTCTGACCGTCAAGGAGACGAAGGGCAAGCGCAGCCGTGAAGTACAGCTCGACTCGGGGGCGGTGGAGATCCTTGAGCGTCAGCGTGAGCATCTCGGCACGGTCGGGGCGTCGCCGTGGGTGTTCCCGAACTGGCGGGCCGACGTCGACGGCGGTGTGCCGCGCACGCCATCATCGCTGGGCACGGCGTGGACGAGGTTGCGGGCGCTGCACGGCCTCGACCACATCGGGCTGCACTCTCTGCGCCACTGGTACGCGACGACGGCCCTTGATGCGGGTGCGCCGCCAGCGTCGGTCGCCGATCAGCTCGGCCACGCGCAAGTCTCGACGACGCTCGATTTGTACGCCCACTCGAATGATGAGGGGCGCCGCCGTGTCGCTGCCGCCATCGATCACCAGTTCCGAATCCAACCACCACAAGGAGAAACGACATGAGCACCGAGACGCAAGGAACCACCGATGTCTGACGTTGACTTCCGCCCGATAGACCCAGTCTCCCTTCTGCTGCGGGCTGCATGGTGGCGGGGGTGGTACGAGCAAGCAGCACTACACGAGCACATGCGTTCACCATGGAGCGCGCTCGCCCTCCGGTATTCCCTCGCGTCAGAGCAATGGCGACGTGTCGGCGGGTGGTGCCGCTCCCCTGCCGTCAGTGCCCCGCAAGACCCCACCTGACCCGCAGACGCGACAAAGGACGCCCACCAACACGCCAGGGGGAAGCGTGTCGATGGACGTCCGGTCCCCTTGTCGGGGAATGTGTAGAGGTGAGCGCACCGGGCACGTCTGCCCAGTGCGTTACTCTCACCCCGCCCGAGTAGGCAGCCGCACAACGTCGCCGCAGCGGAAAGGACACGTCAGTGACGTGCGCCGGAGCAACGACCTTGGCCGCACCTGGGGAGACCCCGGCTTGCTCGATCTCGTTCACTCGCCGTGAATGTGTCGCCACTCTTCCCACGACCCGGCCACGACAGCGGCAACGAAGCCGACAATGATACCGACACCGGAGAGAATTAGATATTTCACCATCATCACGCCACCTTCAGATCGTCGTAACCACGGGGCCCGCAGGATTCACCGACCACCAAGGTCAGGAATCCTGGGGGCGATGACTTGCCTGCGGACTCACGGAACCATCGCGAGCCGCCGTCCATTGCGGGACACTGAATGTGTGTCCGGCTCCCACCGCCACCCTCGGAAATGTGGAGGTGGTGGTAGTGGCCGGTCACCAGGATTCGCGCCGGGGCGGTCGGCCCACCGTCCACGATCTGATTCGTCCACCACGTCGCGAGCTTCGTCAAGGGGTTGGCCTTCATCGAGCCCATGTGGCCGTGGTAGAAGCCGACGATCACGCCGCAGATGTCGAGTGACATCGACAGCGCATCAGGAATCCACACGGTGACGTTGGCGTACCGCTCGGGGTTGCCCTTGAACACCTCGCCCGCCTGCTCGATCACCATGAGGTCGACGTTGTCCTCGGGGCCGGTGATGGCCTTCGATCCGCCCGCACGGTTCTCGCCGTGGTTGCCCGCAACACCGGACAGCACGACCCGATATCCGGCATCGACGAGGCGGTCAACGATGTTGACGATGAGCCGCATGACGACCATCGTCTGTTGCCGTAGGTCGAGATCGACGGTTGATTGCTGTGAGGCGTAATGTCCGGTGCAGCCTTCGACCAAATCGCCCATGCCGACGACGTAGACGACGTGACAGGGTCGGCCAACCTTCGCGAGTTCTGCCAGCCTGTCGAGGGTTGCGTCGAAGGCGGCTGTGATGCGTTCTACGGTGCCCGCTGAGCCGCCGCCCTCACCTTTACCGACCTGCCAATCGGCGAGCAGGACGAGCAACGCACGCTCGGCATCGTCGGCCGGAACAGGTTGCTTGCGTGACGGCTTGCGTTTCGCTGCCGACTTCAACAATCGGGCAACGTCGACCGTGCCGATGGCCTTCGCCTTGTTGCGGAACCGGACGCTATACGATCGGAGCCGGATGGTTTCGCCGGTCGTCGTACCCTTGACGGGCGAGTCCCAGCCCTTGACCTTCGGGTCGCCGACGAGTTCCACGGTGTCGGGGTCGAGGCCCCAGTCAGCCAGTAGGTCGGCCCAGAGTTGCGGTGACGCCTCGACGGTCAATGGTCCGGTGGTGATCAGTACGTCTGGCCCGTTCGACTCGAAGCTCCGCTCCCAGCCTTTCGGAACGTGCGGTGTCGCGGTCTCGATCCTTGGTGGCTTCGGGTTCTCTACGAAGTCGGCCAAACCCATCAGATCACGCCGTTCAGTTCGCGCCAGTGTCTTATCGTTGAGTCCGACGCCGTGAGCTCCGGCCTACCCTCGGCCTTTGCCCATGCCGAGAGGCGTGTCTGTATCCGCCTCTCACTGATGCTCGTGTCGTTCAGCCATGCGTCGAGGGTGACCAGGTCGTCGCCTGCCATTGCTCGGATCTTGTCCAAGCGCCCGAGTTTCGGTGTCTTCGATTCGTCAAAGTCTGCCAGTGCCATTCGATCCCCCAAGGTGTTCGATTGTCGGTTGCTTTCGACTCTTTCGTTTCAGCCGTCGTTGACCTCAGCGGTGTCTTTGGTCTTCGAGATCGCCAGGATGAACCCCAGCGCCGGGAGGCTCGCGAGCAATCGACCTTCGACGCCTTCGGGGATTACATCCCAGACGGCCTCAAGTGCGATGACCGTGCCGAGTGCGGCGTAGACGCCTTTGCGGACTGCGGCTGGTAGTGCGTCAGCGAGTGTCATGTCAGTTCTCCTTGGTCGGTTTTGTTCATCTGGACATTCAACGTGTCGCCCATCTGCCGGCGGATCGCGATCATCTCCCCTTCGAGGCGGGCCAGGGCGACGGTCACCGCAGTCAGCCGCTCGCGGAGTTCGGTGTTCTCGGCGCGCAGTTCGTGCACCTCTGTTTCGAGGTTCGTCCGTCTGGTGGCGTCGCGTTTTTCCAATGACGCCCAGCGGGCACGGTCAGTGTCGAGCTTCGTCTCGAACCACATGACCATTCTGCGGCCGAAGAACAAGAGGAACGCCACGATGGAACCCACGATCGCGACGTACGTCCCGATGTCGCTGACGTCGGGTGTCGAGTTGCTCAACGTGTTGCCGATGATGGAGCCGATATTCGTACCGGTCATGACTTGGCCGATCGCAGTCGGCCGAGCGCCGTATCGAGTGGGATTCGCGCTTTCGTGTCGGCGCGTGTCAGGTGGGTGAGTCCGGCCTGTCGGGCGTACCCTTCAAGCTCGCCAACGTGGGCGGCCTCGATGTGCGGGACGTTGGCTGCCTGGACGGTCTCGCGTGATGCGTTGACCGCCGGGGCTGAGCCGCACAGGAACCATTCCGCGAATTGGGGGTGGCTGAACGTGTAGCGGGGCATGTCGTCCTCCTCGGGATCGAGCGGTGTCGGCTTGGATGTCGGCTGGGGATGGGGTGTTGCGAGAGGGATGACGGGGAGCACGGTGGCGTGGAGTCCCAACCTGGCGAGGTCGGCCTGTAGTTCGCTCTTCGAGTTGCCGTAGCCGTACGGCTGCGTGTGCCACGGTTCCCGGTTGACGTTCCAGAACGTCTTGAGCCCGAACCGTGCAACGTTCTCGCCGAACCATCCGTCCTGCCATCCGATCGAGTCGACGGCCAAGCAGTGACCCTGGTACGTGTCAACCTCGTGAACGCTGGTGCCGGGGTACGCAATCGACGCCATGCCGGGCTCCAGCCAGGCGCGACCCTCGGGGGTGCTGCGTGACGGTCGGCCTGGCAGGTGGGTGCGGCTGTTGCGTGACCAGAAGTTGAGGCGTGCTGGCTCTCCGGCTTTGCGTCCTGCACCTTCCAAGCCCATCGGGGTGACGAGGATCGGTAGGCCGTTGTCGTCGTGGCCGGTGATGACCGTGCCGGGGTGTGAAAAGTACGCGGCCAGGTGGCGGCGAATCATCTCAGGGTGCAGGGACGTCCACTGCCAGCGGCGGTCCATAGCGACGAGGTCGGCGTGTCCGCCCGGCGCGTAGCTGTAGGCCATTCGGGAGAGCGGCGAGATCCCCAGCGCTGCGCCGACGTCGGCGGTGATCGTGCTCATGCGATCGTGATTCCGTAGTGGTCGGTGACCCACGTCTTGAAGTTGGCGTACTCGCCATGCGCAGTGATGTCGCCGTCATAGACCCCGATGAGCACGAAGTCAATCGGGAGACCAAGTTGGGATGTGTTGTCGCCGTAAGTGTTGACTCCGAAGGCTGTGGCGAGCGACGTGGTGCCAGGATCGCCCGTGGCAAGCGTGGTGCCGTCCTCACGCAGCTTCGATGACGCACCAGCAAAAACGGCTTCGCAGAACACCGGGGCCGTCGAAGTGCCCGCCAGCTTCGTACTCTCTCGAAGGGAGCCCGTTGCAGTTTCCGCTCTCCACTCACCCGCGCCCGAAGCACTGGTGCGGACACGGGCGGCGGTGCCGTTACCCAAAATGCCTCGTCTGCCCGTGTCCGTGACGTCGGATCGGGCGATAAACACCACAGTCAACGGGGTACTCACCGTGGCATCAAGTGTGGCAACGGAACCGTCACTATCGAGTGTGAATGCTGCGGAAGGTTTCCCATCGAAGTTGCTGTCGGACGACACATACAGCGGACCCGACCCCGATGATGCTGGTGTGAGTGTCGCGGTCCCCGACGAGTCAGGAAACGACGTGATCTCGTTGCCGTTTGCGTACCCTTCCGCAATGAAATCAGTGGACTCGCACCACCACAGATGCTCCCACGTGATGTCGGTTTGAGGGTTGAATCCACCAGCGGCAGGGACGTGCGACGAGGCGATGATGCCAGCGAACCTGCTCATGTTGCGAAGTCGCCCGACGCGTCCCAAACATCCGAACCGATGTAGGTGATCACGGCCTCGGAGTGCCGGGCCCGGAACACTCGCGACGGTGTGGCGTTGACCGTCACACCTGCACCCTGGGCGAGTGTCACGATGCCAGCACCTGCACCACGAATGCGGATCGATCGACCGACCACCCACGTCACAGCCGAGGCCGGAGGGACAGTGATCGTCGCCGAGGTCGCCCCGGTCGAACGGACGATGTTGTCCATGTCGCCGATGACGAGCGTGTCCGTGGTGGTGGCGACCGCACGGATCGTCTGCACCTTCGGCAGTGCGGCAGCAGCGAGCGTGCCTTGAGCGGCCGTGGCGAAGAACCCCACATCCTCCGCTGCGGCCGTACCGACATCGGCGGGCTGTAGCGCCGTCGCAGCCAAGTCACCCTCAGCGCCCGTCGCGAACGCCGACACATCTTGAGCGGCAGCAGTCCCCAGCGTCGGCGTACCCGTCACGTCGGCGTAAGCGCCCGTCGTAGCGACAGCAGCCAGATCACCCGGCTGTGTCGCCGTGTCAGCCTTCGCTCCCTGCAGGGCCGTGGCGAAATCCGCTGTGGGCGTCACGTCGGCCAATGCTTCGATGCCGTCGAGCTTCGTCTCATCCGCCGTCGTGAACGATGCCGTCGTGGCGGTCAGTACGGCGGCGGCGGGCTGAGACGCAGCCTGTGCCGCAGCAGCCGATCCGGCGGCGTCGAAGTCAGTAGCGGCGGCGGCTGCGGCGGTGCCGACATCGGCAGGCTGTAGCGCCGAGTCAGCCAGGGCACCCTGCGCCGAGGAGGCGAGACCGCCGACGAGGTTAGCGCGCGTCACCTGCTTATTCGTGCCGGTCGCCGCGTCGGTCGTATCGGAAACGTCAACGACCTCGAACAGGTCGGCGGCGTTCGGTGTCTCCGCGAGGTCGGGTAATCCGCTGATCTTGGAATCTGCCATACAAAGCTCCTACGAAATGCCGATGAACGGCGGGCTGTCGGGCGAATACTTGCGATCGCGTCCACCCGTCGTGGCCGTCAGGTTGAGGCGCCACACGCCAGGGGCGAGCGCCAGGTCACCGGCAGCCCAGACGACATCGACGTAGCCGACACCACCGGTCAACGTCGCCGAGGGTGAACTGGTGGTCGCGCCCTGCTTCGTCAACGTGAGAGCGAACGTGAAGCCCGACGACAGGTCAAGGTCGGCGTACGTGCCAGGAGTGTCAACGACCTCCTCCTGCCACGGCAGACGGATCGACGGTTCCTCGTCGCCTGCCCCGTAGTTGAATCTTCCACTCATCCTGGCCCCCTGTAGGTGCTTGAAACCCGTTGTGCTCGGTATGTGCCGGCGACGCGTGCCGCCCGGTAGACGCCGCCGACGACCCACGCAACGGCAACCAGCGCCCGCTCAAGAAGTCGGGTCGAGCCGGACTCCAACAGCCGAAGGTCGCCCGCCTCGGTGAGACGCCGATCAGTCATGCCAGTGTGCCGATGGCAATGAAGTGGACGCTCCTGGTGACTGCGCCCTCCTGCGCAGCGCCAACGAAACAGCGAACATTGCACGAAGTCGTGGAATTCGTCATCAGGTGAGCGGTACGTTGCAAACCTGAGTCCAACCGCATGGTCAGGACAACGGTGGGAGCAACGGCGAACGTGACGCCAAAAGTGATCGTCCCGATCCCGCTGGCGTCCAGCGTCAAAGCCGGACTACCCGACACCGTGACTTCGGCTCCGACCTTGCCGAGGATCAGGGCGTCGGTGGCGGAGATCCAGATCGCGCAATAGTCGCCGGTCGTCACGGACGACAGAGCAGGCAACACCACCGGAGTCGCGTCGCCCTCGATCGCGACAGTGTTCCGACCGGTGGCCGTGCCGTACGCGACGCGACCGGGAGGCCCGTCGCTTGTGTTCATCAACGCACGGGCAAGACTCACGACGCCTCCTGTTGCGATCGGACCGTCAACGGCATGTCCTCACCGGGTGACAGGCCAACGGACTGACCGTCGATGATGTGCAGCGAGTCGATGCCGAGAACTTCACGCTTCATCGCGATCACGTCGGCAGGCTCGGGGCGAGGATTGGCGACCATCGAGGCCGACAACGTGCGGGCCACACCGATGTTCGATGCCAGGATCGCCGACGCCGCCGACTCGGCTTGAGCCGTCGAGCCAATGAACGGCGACGGATAGAACCGCTGCTTACGACCAAACGGGCCGAAAAAGTAGGTGGGCGACGAGCTGTCGTTGTCGAACGCTTCGCCGCGGAACTGCTCGTCCAGTGAAGCATTCGAGCTAACAGCGATCACCTTATTGAACGCCGGTCCACGATCCTGCAACAGATCAACCGCCGTCAGGTTCGAGCCCTCGGAGACGGTGAACACCGGGGTTCCGGCGAACGTCGGCTCGGGACGCAGTAGGCACCGACCGAGGCCATCGAAGACGACCTCCATGCCGATGTCGCGCGCCATCTTGGCAGCGCCCTGGGTCCACCTGTCGAGGTCGGACGTGAACGTGAGCAGCGGCGTGGTGAACGACACTGACGGAAACAGGAACGTCAAGCCGGGCACACCATCGGAGATCAGGTCGATGATCGCTGTGCCGTAGTTCGTTCCCGCGGTCACCTGGTAGGTGTCCTCGAAACGTGCGTCCGACACGCGCCGTGAACGGTCCTCGGCGGTGATCGACGTGCCGAGCGTGATCCCGTCCATCAGTGACGTTTGGATCGGGAACACCCCGAGCGGAACCAGGAGCGAACCTTCACCGGCAGCGACACCGCGCCACAGTTGCAACTCGTAGCCGTACGGGGCCAGCCTGTCGCCGGTCGACGACGGCAGACGTGTCGGGTCGGCCACCGTCAGACCGCTCAAGCGTGCTAGGCGTGCCGCTGTGCGGTCGTAGTCAACCTTCCCGCCAGTGATCGGGAGGTTCTCCTCAATGACTTCACCGTTGAAGATGACGTCGGCCCGGGCGACCATGCGATGCGACTCCGACACGATCTGATCGAACATCGTCTCGGCTGTCATCGTGCCCGTCATGCCGGTGTCGCCGAACGCGAAGACTTGGCGCATCAGGTGCTCGCGTTCGGGTCTGCGGGCGGGGCGACCTCCACGTAGCCGACCGACCAAACCCGGCTGACCTTGTTGCGGACCTGCTGTGGCGTCTCTGACACTGACAGCACCGACAGGTAGCGGGCGGTCGTGCCGCCTTCGCAGTCGGTCGGGTGGTACAGCAGCACCATGTCACGGATGAGGCTGATCAGGCTTTCGTACTCGCCCGCCTCACGCGTGACGACAACAAGCGTCGAAGCGGGCGTCGACAGGACGTCGGATATGACGATCGGGGCGGCGCGGTTGATCACGTCGAACTGGCCGGCGCGAACGTTGAACGAACGGGTAACGAACGGCTCCTCGACGTCGATGATCAGGTTCTTGGTTGAGTTGTTCGGAGACTTCAACCACGCCGAGGCGCTCGACCATGACGTCGACGAAGACTGAACCCATGCCCCGGTAATCGGCAGGTCGGAGGAGAACCACGTCGCGCGAGCCTGGTAGATGACGGACTGCCCGTTGGCCGTCTCGTAGTCCTGAACCGTGAACGTGTCGGCGTCACCGGTTGCGTTGACTCTCGCAGCACTGCGGACGTAGGCCCACGTCACGCCGCTATCGAACGAACGCTGAACTTCAACGAGGCTCCAGTCCTCCGAGGTTCCGTCATGCGCCACGGAAACAGCGATTCGGCCCGAAGCGTTCGCCGGTGTCGCCGTCACGGTCGAAACGTCCGCCGTGGACACGTCGAGCTCGAACTGATCGAACGCGTAGTCCGACCGGTGCTGCTCGCCGTTGACTGTCTGGTGGACGCGCACGTAAGCCCGGTACGTGTCACCGGTCAGTAGTGGGCCGACAGACGTGGACGTTGACGAGCTCAGAACGGTGCCGGAGTCGAACGTTGCTTCGGACGTTGCTGGGTCGAAGTCACCCGCGCCGTATTGGGCGTCGGTGAACACGCGAACCCGGAACGTCGTCTGACCACCGCCGTCAGCGTCGAGGGTGTTGACCCACGAAACCGGGACCATCGTTGAAGCCGTGTACGGGTCGGGCGAGACGGCGTTGACCACCGTGACCGGCTTGGCAACGTACGTGAGTTCAAGGTAAGCCCGAGACACCTCGACGTACTCGGCGGGATCGTAGCTGTAGTAGTAGTTAAAGACGTTGAACTCAACGTTGTTGAGATCAGCCTGAGCGAAGGTGTACGGCCGAACCGTCCCAGCGAAAGTGGCAAATGCCGTGCCGATCGGTCGGCGTAGGATTTGACTAGGGTAACCCGGCCAGAGCTGCAGGCCAATGCCGGCATTGGTGGACGGCGTCCGCGCCCTGATGATCAATTGATACGACTTCGTCACGGCTCCGGCCGGGATCGTGAAGTTGCTCAACGTGTACGACTGCCGTATCTGGTACCGGACGTACTTGGCGTCAGTTACGTCGGCAATGGCGGCGTGAGACGTGCCGCCACCGAACACGGTTACGGTGCCGTGAGTGCCGTCAACGCCGTCCGGCGTAAGTGTCGTCGTCGTCATCGCACACCTGCCATCAACTCTGCGACCTGAGCCGCCTCATGGGACTGGATCATCGCCGAGAACGGACGGCCCTCGATGACGAGTGTGATCGGCCGATCCGACGCACCCCGACCACCACGGTCAAGCTCGGTGCGCACAATCTGCGAGATCATCGACCCCGGCGCAATGACCTCAGGGTCACGTCGAGCGTTACGGTTGTCGCCGACCATCGCCAACATCGGCGAGAACGCCAAACCACCCGACGCCAAGCGCGGAATGTTCGGAGTGCCGACGCTCGGAATGGTGATCGACGGGAACGACGGGCCAGGGCCAGGGGGGTCCCAGCCGCCAATCGTGAAACCTGGCAGCGACAGGTTGTTCCAAGCGTCGACGACCCGGTTGATGACCTGTTTAAAGTTCGTCCAGATCGCATCAAACGCACCGGACGCCGCCGAAGCAATCGAGCCAGGGATACCTTTTACGAACCCGACCAAAGCATCCACGCCAGACCTGACGAAACCCTTGATGGCTTCCCACTTCTGATCAATGAACGTCGCAATGGCACCCCAGACGGCGAACCATGCAACCCTGATCCCGTCGAGCGCCAACGTGATCGTCAGCTTCACCGCATCAACCGCAGCACTGACAAGCGCCTTCATGCCATCCCACACGCCCGACAGGATCGTCTTGATGCCGTTCCAGACGCCTTCCCAGTCGCCACGAATCAACGACGTCACCGTGTTGATCACACCGCGAACGACCGTGATAGCCGCGTCGATGACCGTCTTGATCGTGTCCCATACCGTCGAGATGAATGACAGAATCCGCTCGCCGTGCGTCTCCCAGATCGCCGTGATGATCTGGGTGGTCGTGTCGATGATGACCTTGATCGCCTCGATGACACCAGAGATCGTCTCCTGAATGGCGGGCCAGTTGACGTCCACCCATGCTTTCATCTCACCGAACGTGGTGACGATGAACCCGATGACCTCCTGGATGATCGGTAGAGCCTTCGTCTGGAAGAAATCGACAAGCGTTTGGATCGTCGCCTGGATCGTCGGCCAGTTCGTCTGGAACCATTGAACGACAGCGGTTGAAGCGGTCACGATGGCAGCCATGACGGACTGCGCAATCGGGCGAACCGTCTCAACGGCGCGAGGGATCGCCACGGCAAACCATCCAATGATCGGCTCAACCTTCGGACCAATGTCGTCCATTGCGTCGCCGACAGCGTCGAACACCTTCGTCGCCAACGGCTCGAGACCGACGAGCACCTTGTTCTTGAACATCAGCCACTTCTCCGAGAAGCTGGCCGTATCGGCCGCTGCCCCGTTGATCGTGTCCGTGCCGCCCTGGATGGCAGCGAGCATGTCGTCTATGGCGAACTTGCCGCCCGCGATGGCGTCGGCCATGTCGGGTCCGGCGCGCTGACCGAACAGCTCGATCGCGAGCCCGGTTGCCTCGGTGCCCGGTCCCATAGCGGTGATCTCGTCGACGATGCGAGAGAACGTCTCAGGCACCGGTTCGCCGGCCTTCGCCAACTTGCCGACACCAGCCTTCAATCCGGCAATGACCGTGTCCGTGTTGACGCCTGTCTTGTTGAACTGGGCGAGCAGGGCAGCGGACTCGTCGAGGCTGAAGCCGAGGTTGCGGAGCGGGGCGCCTGCCGTGACGATCGACTGCGACAGCTCGTCGATGCCGATACCGGACGCCTGTGACGCCCGGTAGAGCTTGTCGAGTGTTGCCGCCTGGTCCTCGGTCGAGACACCCCAGTCACCGAACGTGCGTGTGAGGTTGTCGACGTTCGCTGCAACGTCGGTCTTCGTGATGCGCGACAGGTTGATGAACTGACCGGCGAGGTCTTCGAGCGGCTTGCCTGTCAGTTCGAGCCGGGTGTTCAGGTCCGCAATCGCCGAACCGGCATCACCGAACGACGCCGGCACCGTCGACAGGACGTTCTTGAACGAATCCTGTAGGCCAACGAGCGCGTCACCGGTCGCGCCGGTACCGACGCGGATCTTGTCGAACTCGGTATCGAACGACTGCCCGACCTTGAACAGCCCGGTAGCGGCAGCGACTCCCGCAGCGCCAACGGCAGCAACACCAAGGACGGCGAGCTTGCCGACACTGCCGGCCCAGCCACCAATCATTGACTGCGAGGCACCGAGCGACTTCGCCAGACCCTTATTGTCACCGAGGATCTTCACCTCGATCGTGGACTTTGACGCCATAGCTCACCCCCTCATCTAACGGTTGCGTTCCCGGGAAATCCGGCCGTGCGCCTCACCGAGCGCCGCAACCTCAGACCGTGTCAATGACCAGTACGTGTCCCACGTGATGCCAGTTGCCAGGCACCACTCCCAAGCCTCTACGCAGAGGTCGAACTCGAGGTCGTCGCGCTCGGTGCGGTCGGCGCGGGCAAAGGGTCAGCCCCTGCGGCAACCTCCTCGTCATCGCCGACCGACAGCACCCATTCGCCGGAGTCGGCGCGCTTGGCAATCTCAGCCTCAGTCGACGTCGGAAGTTGACGCTTCACCGCCGTGAACAGCATCGCAAACCGCTCGTTCGGGCCGATGATCCTCGTGAACGCCTTCGCGACAGCCACCTTCTCAGCGTCGGTCACGTCGTCAGGGTCTTCCGGCTTCGGAATGTCCGACAGGTCGACCTCGATAGCGTCCCAGTTCACACCGAACAGCTTCGCCATGATGCGACGCTCGGTCATGTTGATCGAACCGAACGGCAACGCGAACGCGCGCGGTGAATCAGTGGTGGCTTCCATTGGTATTCCCCCTTGATTGGGCCTCAATCGAGGCCGTTTGCTTTGATGGCTTTGTTGACCTGGACGCCGTACACGTCGAGCACCTCTTGACGGCGCGAGTCGACGGCGTCATACAGGTACGGCTGTGGCGCGATATTGCGCTTCGGCCAGCCGAAGTGGATGACACCCGCGTACAGGACCGATGCACGGCCCGCCCTGACGACGCCCTGGCGCACCTGGCCGGACGAGCGGACGTCGCCAGCCAGAACACCGGAACGCCTCGGAGCGATCCATACAGCTTCCCGCTCAACGATCTTCGCACCGGCCAGGTGCGCATCCTTGAGGCTTGCCGTACCACCTTCGACCTGACGGAGAGCGCGCTGCAATTGCTTGGCGCCCTCGATCTTGATCTCCGGCCGGGTCACGAGGTAGCGAAGACCGGCTCAGCCTCTGTCGGTCCCGACAGCGTCATGGTCTGACGATCGCCGCGAGTCGCACTCGACATGAAGGGGACCGACGGCACGTAGAACTCGAATGTTGCAGACGGGTTCATCAGTGCCGTAGTTGCGTCCTCGGGCTTCAGCACCACATCAACGACGGTCTTCGCCAGCGCAGACAGGAGCGTCCATGACTCGCCGGTGCCGTATGCAAGCTCGATCTCCGCAGAGAACTCGTACTCGTCCTCGCAGAAGTTGAGCGCCGTGCCGTTCGGCTCCAGCGTGACGGAGCGTGCCTTGCACTTGTATTCGACGCTGTTGATGAGGATGGACGGTGAATAGATGCGCTTGCCCATTGGTCAGGCTCCTTCGGTTTCGGGTGTGGGGGGTTGTGCCTCAGCCGGGTCGGCGTCGGTATTTGTGGCCTTGCGGCCAGACTTGGATGTCGTGAATCGTCCGATGAGTGGATGATCGAGAGCGATCGGCTCGGTCACCTCGTCACCAGTACCGATCCAGCCGACACCGGGGATCAGGAAGTCGCACGTAGCGAACACTTTGCGAGTGGCCATATCAATCTCCAATGGTGAAGCGGGAATACTGGACACGGCAGGCAAGGAACTCGCCGCCGCCGATATCGGTGAACAGAAACGGGGGGCCGACAGTGGTGGCAGCGACAACGTCGGCACCCACGTCGATCGGGTCGGCAGCCATCAGGAGCGTCGACTGCGCGTCGAGCCACTCAACGGATTCGAGCGGGTCGGTGATGCCGGCAACGAGGTTGACGACGAGCCCGATGCTCGTGGCGCAGTAGGTGTCGTCGCGTTCCTTCCACGGTTCGCCAGGCTCAACGAATGCCAGCGACGACGACAGCCGGGTCGGGCGGTACGCGATGGCGTTGTCGACGTCACAGATCGACGCGACGGCCGCGGCGATGTCTTGTGCGGCGCTCATGCGATACCCGGCAGGGTGTAACGCTGAACCAACTTGGCGTAGTCGGGATCTTCGTTGCTGATCCTGACAGCGAAGTCGGCAAAACCGATGACGCCTGAAGGCGAATCAGCGCGCGTCACCAGCTTGTGAGCCAGGATCAGCACGGCCATACGGACACGGTGCGGGACTGCATACCCGGTCGGGTTGTCATCCACATCGAAGACCGTCGCCGCAGTCAGTGCGTTGTACGTCGGGAACAGCGTGAACCTCACGTCATCTTGCACAACCTCAAGCGCCGCATCGAACGCAAACGGCAGACGGTCGGCGTACGTCTTGGTCGACAACGACTGAGACGACAGCCACTGCTCCAGTTCACCCTCCGTGGGCCATCCAGCCATGACTAGCCCTTCTTCGCTGCGGTCTTCTTGGCGGGGGTCTTCGGCGCTGGATTGGCCTCAGGTGACGGCTTGAACTGCGCAGACGATGCCTGCAGTTGGGCCGCTACGTCGTCAGAGACGAACAGGGTGTCACCTGGCTGCACGACGATCTGAACCTTGGCAGCCGAACGGGCGTCGTAGTGGATCGGGTTGAGCCCCGGAATCGGTGATTTCATGCTGTCTCCCATCGGTTGACAAGCTCATATGGTGAGCCCTCGTCTTGGTGGTGCGGATAGAACGGCGCAAAGCTGCCGATCTTGAAGAACTCTCCGGCCTCGTGCAATTCGCACAGCAGCAGCCGGTCAAACACCCAACGGGCAATGAGTCGCTCATCGTTGAGGTCGTCGGGGATCTCGAACATGTGCTGCGTGCATCGCGTCCGGGTCGGGTCTGTCGAGTCCTGCGTCGTGGCGAACACGCACAGGAAGCGGTTGTTCGGGCCAGCGACCTTGAACGACCACCCCGGCTTGTATGCCAGGGTGGTCGCATCAAGTGCCATCAGGTCACGGGGTGACGTTGAAGGAAATGGCGGTGTCGTCGTTTGCCGCTGCGGTGCCGATGCACTGGAAATCCTCCCGCATGAAGCCGATGGCAACACGCTGGAACGTTTCGGCGTAAAGCACGTCGTCGGTCATCACGTCGAGAGCCATACGCTGACCCAATGCCCACTCGTTGCGGTTCACGCAAAGATTGAACGTCTTGGTGGCGGTGATGCCGTCCGAAACGCCCGAGGCGTTCAGATTCTCACGGACATGCTCGGACACGATGACGGGGACGCCGCCAACGGAGCCGATTTGGCCGTTCAGAATCGTTGCGTTCGGGCCGAACTTGTCGACCGTGAGCAGGTTCGCGTCAGCGAGCAGCGCGTGGACGGCAGACACACCGACGATGTAGGCGAGGTCCGCCGGGTTGACGCCCCATTTGCCCATGCCCTTGCGGAGCAGGAGCAGGTTTGCAACGGACGTGGACGTCGCCGTGACAACGGTCTGTGCAAGGGCTTTCTTGCGAAGACCGTCCCACGAGGTCGAAGCGTGGGTAGCGCCGACCGACTGAACGTCGGCGTCCTGGTGGGTACCATCGGCGTCACCGTCGATGATCGCCTTCTCCTCGGCATCGACGAACGCCTGGACAATCTTTCGCAGCTGGTACGGGGCGATCGCCAGGGCCGAGTCGGCATCCAGTGAACGCGACCACAACGTCCGTGCACCGAGGATCTCGGCGTCGAACGTCACGGCGCCGGAGCCGGCAGTCGATGCCGTCACCTTCGATGCGGTGTCGGATGTCGGCTCGGCGACACGGTAGGCGGCGAGGTCGGCGCCCTCGATCGGCCACTTCCACGGATTGGTGGGAATGTCGATTCGCTCGAACAGCGGAGCGACCTTGCCGGACGCACGGACACGCTCATGGAGCGAAGCGCCGATGCCGGTCGGAATCCATTCGATGCCCTCGGCTTCGGTGTCGACGTCCATTGCACGGAGCACGGTCTTGTACTGGTCGGAGAACTGCGGCAGGCTGCGTGCAACCTCGAAGCCCTTGGCGCTGGTGTTGGCGTCACGGTCGACCATCATGCCGACGATCGACATCTTGGCGACCGTCTCCTGGAACGTGCGGATCACTTCGCGATCTTCGCCACGGAACTGGCTGAGACGTGGAGCGACACGGCCGGGATCGTTCACGCTGGAACGGATGACGACCTGCTCGACGGGCAGTTGAGCGTTGCCGCTGGACGCACGAACGGTGTCTGCGGTTGCCCACAGGAGTTCGTTGAGGTCGCGAGTCACGCCAGCGCCCACGGAGTTAGCGCCGCGCACGTTGATGTTCGGGACCGGGATGGATCGACGGGCCTCGGGTCCGGCGAGACGAAGGGCATCGTCGGCATCGAGCCCGTAGGCACGGATGGCGTCGCTGGCCGCTTCGGCTTCGACCACGAGCGCGTCATGTTCCACGCGCTCTTCGTCGGTGAACGAGCGCTGCGCTTCCTTGACGGTGTCGATGATGACGTCGATGGCGTCGTAGATCTTGGCGCGCTCGTCGATGAGTTCTTGCAGGGTTTTCACGTTGTCCTTCTTTCGGAGTTGGGTTGGTTATTCAGCGCGACGTCGCCTGTGGGCGGCTGCCGCTTCCAACACTTCGATCGACAGGCCAGGGTCAGGCGACACGACAGGCGCAACAGGGGCTACGGGGTCGTCGTCGGGGACCGGCTGGGGGTCGGTAACGGGGTTGGGGGTGAAATCTTCGAGCATCTTGGCAAGCTCGATGCGCTCCTCGTCGGTGAGTTCGCCCACCTGCTCGAGGAGCTGCGAACGGATCGCCACGAGGCCAGCATCAGAGTTCGCCGGGTGCGGGGTCGGCCCGTACTCCTTGAGCCCGAGCTGTAGGCGTTCGATGACTGGGCGACCATTCGGGCCGCGCTTGGAAACTGTGCGTGACTCGTAAATTGCTCCCCGGAACGACTGCCCGCGGATTGCGCCGTCACGCCAAAGCTGGAGCATTTCCTCGCCGAGTTCGGACTTGGCGTAGCGGGTGCGAGTCAGTAGACCTCGACCGTCAGGGGTGATCTCTTCGGGAACTCCGACCGGCGCCGAGTAACGATCCGATGGTGTTCCCCACAGGGTCAGCCCGTGATTGAAGTAGACCTGCACATTGTTGATTGACCCGGAACGAGCCAGCACCTTGTTAAACGCTGCCGGGTTGACTCGCTCGTCGTAGTGACCATCCTGGTCTGAGACCTCGTAGTCGTTGTTGAACGCCGCAGCGTAGGCGACGACCACGCGGCCATCACCCGACCGCTCGATCTCGTAATCCAACAGCGGCGCGGTGCGCGTGATCAGTTTGCGCTCGGTCATGATGGTTGGCCTCCGGTAGTAGCGGGACGTTCTGCGCCGACAGGCTGCATGTTCAGCGGCGACAGCACCACGTCACCGCCAGGGATCGGCGGGCGATCTTCGAGAATGCGGGCCTCGTTCGGTGCCATCCACGGGCCACCGATTGCGGCCGTGTAAGACTGGTACCTCGACGCCGTGTCACCACGGAGACGGCCCTCTAGCTCGAACTTGATGAACGTGCCCTCGGGTGTCAGGTCGGGGTCGTAGTTGATGCACGACTCGATTCGCTCACACCACGGCTGAATACCGTCCGTGATGGCTTCAATCGACTGGTGTTCGATGTTCGAGAACGTCGCATTGGTCAGCTCGTACAACTTGTGAGGAGGCAGACGGAGTAGGCGCGCAACCTCAAGTACACCGTACGACCGTGATTCGAGCAGCTGGCTCGATGCTGCGTCGAGGGTCACCCGGTCGTAACGGGCGCCCTTGGACAGAACGCCAGTGCGGTGCGAGTTGAGAATGCCCTTGTGGAACGCTTCCCACTCGGCCTTCAACGCCGCTGCCTGCGGTTCAGACATGGCGTGTTCGACAGAAATCACGCCGCCGAGGTTCGTGCTGTTCGAGAAGAACCTTGATGCGTAATCGTCGGTCGCTGCGGCAGCGCCGAGGACGTCGGCAGAATACTGGATCGGGTTGAGCCCGTACTGCCCGTTGTACGACAAGCCAGGGACGTGCAGAATCTCACGAGTCGTGAACAGATTCTCGTTGCGATCGATCGCAAACCGTTTCGTACCATCCGGGGCCGTGCCGCCCGTGACGCGCTCGGACTGCACACCGCGCAAGCCGACGACTTGACCGGTTGACGCCTCGCGCAACTTGAATGCGTGGCCGTTGCCCTGGTGGAGCAGGCCCATCATGATCAGCTCGATCAGCGAATACCAGGGGCGCTCAACGTCTGGGCGTTTCATCCACGGAGGCGACGCGACCCGCTTTCGTCCGGTAGGGGTGTCTCGGTATCGGTGGACAGGCAGGCCGGCCATCACCTCGGACAGGTAGCGGACGCCTGAATACCACGCCGACAGACCAAGAGCCCTCTTCGCGCTGACCGACGTGCCGGCCTTCGTGGTCGCCGAGTACCCCGTACTGGACCCGAGGATCGCGTCGAACTCTTCCATCGTGACCGGATCGACCGTTCGCACTGCGTCCTTGCGTGCGTTGATCCGGTCAGCCAACATCAACGGCCTCTCGATCCTTCAGCTTCGCGTCATGAACGTCAGCCCAGCCGACAGAGACGGCGGCATAGCACCAACGGACCGCGAGCCAAACAGCGCCAGCGACGAAGCCGAGCACGTAGAACGGGAACGCCAGCACCGACAACAGCAGCCGCAACACTTGGACTTCGTCGGCACGATCCGCCACACGGTCAACAGGTGAACCCATGTCAAGAACCTCCAATAACAGACGAAACGAAAACCGCCTCATCAACGTCAACACCGAGTCGTCCGTACGCCATCGTCAATGCTGTCAGCGGCGATATGTCGCCCTTCGTTGTCCGGCGCGACCACGTCTCGCCGCCGTCGCCCCACGGCTTTGTGGCAGCCTGCTCGATCGCCTTACGGACCTTCGGCTCGCCGAGGTGGCGCAGCATCGGTGCCGCGCCTTTCGTGGCGTTGACGAACCTCTCGAACGCCATCGCCTGCTCGTGTTGCGGCATCACGTACGGGGTCAATCCGACACCCGACAGATCGCCCGTCATGGCCTCAGCCGGCGACCCCTTCGGGACCGCCACCGTCGACACACCGAGAGCCGCGCACGCCTCCGACAGTCCCGCCAGAAACGCTGTCAAGTTCATGTTTGCCACCAATGTGCCGCCGTGATGCAACCCGTCAGGACGCTCACCGACTACGGACGCCTGATACCACTCTGAATCCTTGTCCACGGCCACGACAGCCGTCTCCGCCACAACGGTCGACCCGCCGTCGATTATGAAGTCCCAGTCCGCCAGGGGGATCGGGCCGTCCGGGACGACCTCGACAGCATCGCGATTCCAGTTGAAGAAGAAGCGGCAGGAATCTTCCCAGTCCGAATCAGGGTCGCGAATGTCGGAGACGAGGCGGTCGATGTCGGCCCACCACGAATCACCGTACGCAACTTTCAGCGCACGGCGCAGGTGTTCGTCCGGCGATTCTGGCCCGATGCCGTCACCGTCAATAGCGATTGGCGCTTCGACCTCGTCGGAGAACACGCCGGCAGCACCTTGTTGGACGGCCTTATGGGAGCCCTCAGCTACCGATTGCTCTCCACGAACGAAGGAGTTCGTCGTCTCGTACGATCTGCCGTTCATCTTCGCCACGTTGCGGCGCAATGTGCGGGCCAGTTTGACGCCGCCATTCCTCGGAGTCCACAGGTGGGTTTCGTCGAGACACGCGTACGTGATCGGCTGCCCCTCACGTGAACCCGCCGACGCTGTGACCGGCTCAAGTTTCGCGCCCGGTCGGTTGCGGAGGAAGCAGCGCGTCAGACCGGCGTCGATACCCAGGTCGGCGGCTGCTGCACCATCGTTCTCGGTGAGCAGGTAGTACACGACAGACCACGTGTTATCCGTCTGATCTTCGGAGACTGCGCCGACCTGCACCCACGGTTGCGGGTCGCCCGGTCCACCCCACGGCCTGCCCACCGGGTTACCGTCAGAGTCCCAACCGGCGAACCGAACCGGGCCCGCCAATTCGGCGATGACCTTTGCCGCCTCAACCGGAGACTTGCCCCAGCCCTTCGACCGGCGAGAGTAACCGCGACGGTGAACGAGCTTGCCCCGTTGCGGGTCGATCGTGAACCACTGGACGAGCTGCAACGCTTGCTCATCGGTGAACCTCAGCGGCTTACTTGGATCCCTCGGCGACGGCAACTGCTCGAGCCAGTCGAGAAGCTGCCACCCAAGCGACGGCAGTTCGCCCTCGGCGTCCGGACCCCGCCAGGGCATCAGGCCGACTTCAAATGACCGTACGTCTTACCGGTCGGCGACTTCTCGACGGCGTCGGCGTCATCCTTCGGCGGCTTCCAGCGACGATCCTGTTGGCCCTTGGGCGTGATCCCGTAGGTGTCCATCTGGAGACGAAGCTCGCCGGCCCGCTGGAACTCGCCCAGCTCCACCTGGTCGAACAGGCGCACGAGTTGACGGAGCGCCGGAAGATCGCTTGGCAGCCAGAACGCTGCGAACCACGAAGCCATCCACGCGCCCCACGCATCTACCGACGCCGAAGCCAAACCGTCAGGCGGCGCAGGCTGATTGCCGTGCTGCCAACCGGTGGAGCCCGCCGTGACGTACTCGCCGCGGGTCGGAACCTCGTACTCATTCTGTCTGTTCGCCTTGGGTGCTGGTCCTCGTCCTGCCATAACAAAGCCTCCAGACTCCTACACAATTCGACAAAGGAGG
>Ga0222662_1000419_pt1 | contig 35000 bp, 29 predicted proteins | sample AntAcemetagen600_FD_179821 | JGI IMG/M metagenome (GOLD analysis project Ga0222662, IMG submission 179821) | Saline water microbial communities from Ace Lake, Antarctica - #600 | ecosystem: Environmental > Aquatic > Non-marine Saline and Alkaline > Saline | place: Antarctica: Ace Lake... | reverse complement strand
TTAAAAAATCCCGATGCCATTTCATTGCTTTATTGAAAGCCTCTTGTCTGCCTTTTGCTTCATTACCAAGATTCACACTTTCCATTTCGAAGCCAAAAACAGCAACATATCTGTAAACTGAATCGTCTGTCTCATTAGTGTAATTGCAAAAACCCTCTTCCTTCAACAATTTGGAACGTCCATTATTCAAGGATTCAAGCTGATTGTGCTCAATTGCTTTCTGCACCACCTCCATTAAATAGGATGTATGTAACTCTCTTTTCCCAACGTAGTTGAACGCTCCTGACCTCATACATTCCACAACCCTATTCAGGTCTTCAGGGCCATCACTGTCCGTCAGAACGATAACTGGTAGTTCAGGGAATCCAGATCTGATTTTCCCCAGCGCTTCAGGTCCTTGCATCTGATCTAACGGGAAGGTTAGATCTAAAATCACCCCATTTATGACACCAGCGTAGTCCTGAAGGGTCTCCAACCCCTCTCTTACAGTGTCCACTCCAATAAAATCAATGCCGTACTGTTCACCAGCAAGATTGAACAGCGATTCAAAATGCACTTGATTGTCATCAATAAATAAAATGGTGCTTCTTTCAGTTCCGATCATTATAAATTAAGACAGTTGTTTGTTAAGGAGGTCAACTTTTGAGACAATTACCTCAATATCACACTCCTTTGATTGAAGGGTGTGCAACAGGTCAGTCACAATCTCAACGAAGCATTTTGCTCTTCTCAGCAGCGGACTTTCCAATTCTGGTTTCAATAAAACCAAACTACGAATTTCGGTAAGATGCTGGCTTGAGAATACCTCAAGATGTACTGCTTGCTCCTTAAGTGCTGCCCTTATCTTGAGTAAATCAGTGCGACTAGGCATTGTGCACCAAGCTCTTATTGGACCAGTTATTCTACTTACAAACAAGTGCTTCATCCGATCAAACTCCTGCATCAGTTTCGTTTCAAGAATGGTAATTTGAATTCTTTCTAGCTCAGCCTTGTTCTGTTGCTTCGATTCCGAGATGATCTGATTGAATTCGCTTGCAGTAAATGGCAAACGAATGTATGAGACACCATCCATTCTCAGTAAACCAAATGTATCCTGCACTTGAAGTTGGTTTAATGACAGAAAGGATGTGATTACAATTGGGTTGCCGTTCACTTTGAACAGCACATCAATAACAGGATCTAAGTAAGACCCGCGTAATTTGCCGGTTTGATTAGCGACCGAAATAAGAATTTGATTACTAGAAGATAGAAACTGACCTCCATCATTAGGAACAGGAATTAGACATGGCAACGAAGAGTGTTCCGATTCAGCTTCTTTCCATTCAAGCACATCTACTCCCCATTGCTTTAGCAGGTCGGTTAATTGAAAATTAACTTTGATATATACGGTTGGTGCATTCAAGCTCCAAGCAATTGGTCTCTTAGTGCTCTTAACGTTTCAATGTTCGGATTGTCCTTGAAACCCAGCCAAATCTCTGAATCACCTACGCTAAGGTATTTTTTGGCCTCCAAAAAAGTATCTGAGTTATCAACTGGTTGATAATTCAAACATTTATGCAACAGTTCCAAATAACTCTCCGTTTTTTGATTGCCAAAACATCTATCCAAGAGATTGTCAAGGTCCTCTTCGGTTCCTTCTGAGGATACAACCCCCTTAATTTCATCTTGAATCCATTTCATTGTATTACCCACACTACTGTATTCTTTGGCATCAATTACACCATCAATGGACCTCAGCTCTGCATCGCAATTGAATCCGCCTGCCCCAGGGTGATACAAAATGAAATATTCATTAGCAGTGCTTTGATCAGCTTTTATGATTTTTTCAACCTGCCCTATGATGTTGTTAATTGTATTCGAAAATGGTTTTCCCTCATCTTCATGCTGTAGCTCCCTGCCATTAACCACTATTATGCGACCATCAAAATTTTTGAACGGGTCATCTTTCAGACTAAAAACCTGAGAAAACTCATCCGAGACCGTTACCCTTGATACTACAATCAGTTTCTTAGACATTTCCATTTCGTGTTGTATTGTGTAATAATGAGACCAATCTGTTTTTTCCAATACCATGCGCGTTCACAACTGACCTTTTAAGCTCGTTAAACGACACAAACTTGTAATTCCCTTTGATACCATGCGGAAAGCTTCCGCCTGACGTTAGATAAACATGCGGAATAATTCGTTTTAGCCGAAAAAGAAAGTCCTCCACTTCTAGTCCAGCCCGAAAAGACTGTTTGTATTCCTCATTCAGATAGGTCCGATGAATAACTATAGCATCAATTCCAGCAGGTAAACTCGTTTCGGAGCTGGCCTCACTGTTCTCATTGAAGTTGCGAGTTGTTTTTAGTTTAAGACTACCATTCGTGTCCAATTCAAAGTTTACATTAAGGGAATTCCCTACACTCCCCGAAGCGAGTGGTTTCTTATCAATATGAGTCGTAACATAAAGATTTGCAGCCCAACAAGCATCAAAATAACTGAGCTGCTTGTCTTTTCCGGAATCATCGGACTCCTTGAGGAATGAAAACTCACCTTCTTCAAGTTTCTGCTGTGAGAACTCCGTAAAGCGTTCATCAACAATCATCAACCTTGTCAGTCCAGACTCAAAAACCTCGTACGGTAACAGCCACTTGTTTGTCACTCCCTCATTGTAATAGATATAAGAATAATCTGGGTTGGATTTACCATACGAGATATAAGCATTTTGCCCATGAAAATTCCAATCTTTTTTTTTCACTCCACACTGACCATGATGGTCCCAAAAGACCGCTGGTTCACACATTACATCATCGGCTTCAACTTTGAGTTTAAACCTGTCAGATGTAAAATCATACCGATTCCATATGGCTCTTTTCAGGTTGACCTCGGAATAAAGCACAAGCTGTCCTTGGGAAACTTTTTGCTTCTCTCCTGCTTGACAATCATCCACCGACACTTGAGATTGAGGGACGAATCGAATCAGCCAATTTTCCCAGCACAGTTTGAGCAATTCGAAATCCAAGTCCTCTCCACTCGGAACTTCAATTTTCGTTAATACGGGCTGTACTCTACCCTGTTCTTCAAACTGCTTCAATATTGGAATAATCTTGCACGCACTTTTTTCACAATTAATTAGAACTCGTCCAGGTAAGAGTTGCAACCTTCGGTCCAGTTCCTTTTCACTCGAATCTTGAACAGGTTCCTTTTCTTTTGTCTTGACACAACCCCATCTCTTCAATTCATCCAATTCAATGATTGCGAACTGATAAGCTGCCAACGTACTCGTACTACTTTTTTCGAAGGTTTCCCAATTTGCAAAACAATAAATCCCTCGCTTATTTAATTCTGTATTGTCGTTGGGTTTCCCAATCCAACAGACCTTTTTCGACTTAGCCAATCGAAACTTGTAACCAAAATGATAAAGGTATTCTTCACTGTCCGATTTGGAGTCTCCGCCTGAAACAGGTTCCTTTTTCTGAACAAGGCCTTTGATTTTGAGCGCTAAAATTTTGTTTCGCAATGCCATTCGGATTTCATCGACACTGAGACTTGGCGAGAGGTCATCAAGTCGGTCTTTAGGGAAAATCCATTGCGTTGGGTCTGTCTCCTCAGGCTCGGTGTTTTTGACGACCAATTCGAGCGCGTCTCTAAGTTCGTTGTCTTCAACCTCATCGCGAGAAATGAGGAGATGTGCATTAATCTTGAGGTCAGCCACTCCTAAATTCTCCCTCCGTGTATCGCCACTATTATCAAGAAGGTTTTGAAGCTTTCCAGCAACAATACTGCTCAGCTTGGCAATACTTACCTTGGAGACATTGTCGAATAGCCAAACATCATAATAGTCGTTATCCGAACAATCTTCAATGTGGAAACAGACCTCAAACCCGTGAGTTGCCAGATTGGACTTATTATGCTTGGCTCCGTTTCTGATGAAATTTTCTAAAATACTATATAACGCATGCTCGCTTGGAAGGCATATCTCAAAGTCCAGATTCGGACTGATTTCCTTTTCATTGAATCCATCTTCTAACTTCTGGTATATCTTCCCTAAATCGTCCCCCTCATTTTTATCTTGGGGCATTAATACAAGAGGGAAATAATCCGGGTAAACAACTAAGTTGACATCTTCTGTTGTGGCCAGATTTTTCGGTGGTAAACCTATTAATCCCCGGTTGTTATCCTTTTGGGGCTTTGATTGGTATTCAGCCTTTAGTTCGACCCATGGACCTCCTTCCTTTTCTATTTGATTATTGCCAGATTGATTGCATTCAACGGTACGGTGGAAGCATCTGATTTTCAACTTGTTTTCTTGGCCGTGACTATCCTTTGAATAGCAAATGCTTTCGCTACGCGCAATACTATCCATCAACAGCGCATTCTCCACAAAAGGAAGAATAACATCACGATAGAACATCACATTCTTGGCCGGCAACCGGTAATCTGCGGTGTATTCGTTGCGTTCAACCTCGTACTCATCAAGCTTGGTCTTCATAAGATCAATCCAAGCTTTAGCTGATTTTGTATAAAATTCTTCAGACATTCCAGCCATAAAGTTCTGTTATTCTTTTTCTTACTTCAGGAATTGTTGAACGTCCCTTGACGTGAGAGCCAACGTGATGCGAATAATTGCGTGCAAAAATCGATGCTACCGCAGCAGAACGAGCATGCCTTAAGGCTTCGTCAATTTGCAGTCTATTTCGCTTTGTAAAAACCCCAATTCTGAAAAGGTTTTTCAAAACAAAGTTGGGTATCTCAGCAACCAAAGATGTATTAACCAAGATTGTCATTTCCAATGAGTAGTCACCACTTCCATCGCTCGCAGAGTAATTGACTGGGTCAACCTTTATGACGGAAAAAGGACTATTTACACTTTTAGGAGACACCTTAGGAAAGGAGGCTCCTGTTTCCAAGAGAAGTTGTTCAAACAAACCCTTGTCAGACTTAAACAACATATTTTCATCCAATATCATAGACTCTATTTCGAATGGACTAGTCCAAAAGGACTTAATCATTCTGTTAAAACTATTCGAGGCTACTGAACTTTCGTTGACGCCATCTTTCAACACCCACCATTCTCCTATTGCTTCATTTATCTTAGCTGAATTTGGAATGCGACTGGTTATTTTCAGCTCGTGCGGAAAAAAAAGAAATGTTTTAGACGGGTTATCTCGAAAGTATAATGCTTGAAAGCTCAGCATATCGCTTATCACGCTTCGAAGAATAGAGGTAAGTGGATTTCTAACATCAAAATTTACAACGTGCTGATTACTCATCGGCTCCTCTGCATATGACTTAAAGAAGACGTCCCAAGCAATTGAAAAATCCCTATAATCGTATCGAAGTTCCGATTCGCTTGGTCTTTGCATCGCGTCTTTAAGTTTAACCTGCCAACCGTTACCACTTGCAACCTTCCTCACTATTGTTTGAATCACCTTTTGCTTTACGCCATTATTGACGAAGTCATTGGTGTTGTTGACCATTCTCTGTATCAGTTCGGGCTCAATATTTGCGATTGGGAATGCGCCACCTACTACGTGAGTATTAGTTACAAAAAAGCGGTCTTCCCAAGTCTCGTACAGAGAAACTTCTTCAGGCAACAACCGCCTCAGTTCAGTGAGTTTTGTCCCCATGGAAGAGAGGATTAACTCATCATCTTTTCGGCCGTCAATAATTCCAATCACATTATAGCGCATTGACTTCAGGTTTTTGACACTATCTACAATTACGCTATTTTCTACATTGTTATTATGAGCGTTAGAGTAGAACAAGTAAATGTTCGATTCAAAGTGAATGTCTCTAATCAAAAAGGGGGTTCCACTCTTCTTTAAGAAAGATTCTTCGGGCAAACCTCGAAACCCAAAGACAAGGTTTTGAAATTCAGAATTGAGTTTTCGTAGAAATTCAAGTGCGCCCAATCCATCTTCCAGCAAAACACCTATCATAAGATTATTGCTTGGAATCAAAGACATTGAAAAACCAATAATCTGCTGCCACAGTTCAAGACTAAGGTTACTCCCATTCCCGGCTGATCCTCCAACAAGAACCCTATTCATTCCCTTCGGATCCAAATCAAAGACGTCTTTCATTGAGTTAACTAATCGAACCAATCCTTGACTATCTACAAAATAGTCGGTCGAATCGTATCGTTCTATACTCAAAGCTTCCTTGCCCGATGATTTTTCCCTTAACGGTGTAACTAGAGGAATTATTAATCGCTTATTAGCCATGAAACAAATAATATTTAGTGACTTAGAATAATAAGCAAATCCATTGGAATCCTAATTTCCTTTGACGACACGTATTTTTGCTCTATGCTCTTAGGAAACCATTCTGAAGAATTATGACGTGCAATCGGTGTTTGAACTTGAGAATAATGCGACATACTTTGCTCTAAACTATACATGGGTACATTTAAACTAAGCGCCAACTTTAGCCTATCCGGATAATTTTCATTGTATAGCTCCTGAGTAATGCCTTCGTAAGACCTCTTAATAATTGACGACTCAGACATTATGAAATCCATGAACGAAAAGTAAATTTCCTGTTTCTTTCTGGGCAGATTCCAAATATAATTATCTGTTCTACCTATCTCTTCAAATGAAATTAGGATTCCAGAACTTAAGGAAGATGCCACTATACTTTTGCAGGAATTCCGAACCAATTCGTCTGAACAATGCATCCCAAGAAACACGGATGCATCAATTGAAATCATCTTCGGCCTCCTTTTGCATTCCTAGCCACCAATTGTCCATAATGTCCAACGCGGTATTAAAACCTTTCACGAATAGCAACTCCTGGTTTTCTGTTATACAGTATGTTCCAATAGTCTTTAACAATCTGTTTCTGTGCTCAACTTCAATTTCTTGTATATGGAATTTGAAGAAGTCATCCAGTAATTTGGGCATCGTTTGATTAAAATCACCAAACACGCTTGAAGTGAACTCACGTACAATCTTAAGTTCGGGAACTGCTGTTGCCTCCAACGCATACATAGCTCCAACAATCATAGCTGGCTCTTCCCATGCACTTATTTCTTGCATTTTGGTGATAAACGTAGTGGTGGACAAGCTTGGAGAAACATGCCCAACATCAATATTCAACCCCTCTTTAATTGATTTCCTCAATATAGAATAGTGTGGTAACATTTCATCAGATATAGTGACATAGCCAGCCCCCAGTTCCTCATTAATATTATCCCTAAGTTCCTCTACAACTTCTGTCCAACCGTGATACCCCAATGTATAAGCAGAGGCCACCAAAAACGAAATGATGTTCTTTGGAAAAAGCGAATACTGACCAAGCATGTAAATTTTTTGGTCTCGAGAGAATTGCTCTCGCCCAATTACCATCGGATTCTTATCACGGCTTACGGCCACTCGAGTGGATACCATTTTAACTTCTAGCCGCTCAACAATTTTATCCAAACTACTTGTGTTCATTTCTGTTGGTGTTTCTATCGTAAGAGTTTTCATACCAGTATCAGTTTCCAATTTCATGCCAGTTTACACTTCAAATTTCATTCTCTAACGATATGTTTTTTTCAGTTTTATCGTCTTCATGTGCCAGTCGTCTCATGTCTTTTTCAATTTGACGTCTAAGACCAACAAACCCATCAGCAAATCTCGTTTCTAGTTCCTCCGATAATCGTAATTGAGGAGGCACCGAATACTCCTTCGCAATAACGCTTGGAGATTTTGTAATTAGTACGATTCGGTCCGAAATGAATATCGCCTCTTCAATATCATGTGTTACAAACAGTATGGTCTTCCCATACCTGTGGCTTATGCTCTTAATCAACTCTTGCAGCCCTTGTCTTGTCTGATAGTCCAAGGCTCCGAATGGCTCATCCATGGCCAATATCTCAGTATCCTGAGCGAGCGCCCTTCCAATAGCCAATCGTTGCTGCATTCCGCCAGATAGTTGATCTGGATAACTTTTCTCAAATCCAGAAAGGCCTAAATCCTGAATCAACCTCACTACCTCAACGTTGTACCCGCTTGAGATAGCCTTTCTCTTATCCAACCCAAGTTTAATATTCTCCTCAACTGTCAGCCATGGGAAATTCCCATACTTCTGAGTAACAAAGGCAATTCTGTTATCCGTAAGAAATCTTGTTTGATCAATCTGATTGATGGTTATGTCGCCTGAATATTCTTGATCCAGTCCAGTAATGCAACGCAAAAGTGTCGTTTTACCTGACCCGCTAGGCCCAAGAATGCTGACAATTTCCCCTAGGTTAACCGCAAAAGAAATTTCATTCAACACATGAAGGTCACCGAAGAACTTGGATAGCTTTGATATTTGAATTGCTGAGTTCAAGATTTCGCTCGTTTATATCTAAATACCACAGGATAAAAACCTTTCCAAGTCAAATCACTGAAAAGTCCTATTAAACCCATAGTGACTATGCCAACATAGATTTCAGGAGTATTTGAAAAACGTTGGGCTTCCTTCACCATGTATCCTATTCCTTCTTGCGAAGCAACTAGTTCTGCGATTACTAAATAGGTCCAACACCATCCCATGGTTATCCTACAATTATTCCAAAGGTTGGGTCCAATAGCCTTTAGTTCCATTTTCACTTTTTCCCATTTTGAAAAATTCAAAGTGTAGGATATGTCAAAATATTCGGAAGGAATGTCTTTGAGGTCATCATAAACAAGCAACAGCAACTGAAACACTGTTCCAATAAATAGAAGAGAGATTTTTGCCGATTCTCCGATTCCCATGAAGAGTATAATCAACGGTATGAGTACTGGTACCGGCAAGTATCGTAGAAAGTCAATGTAGGGACTCAGTATTCGATAAAGTTTTTCGCTTTTTGAGAGAACCAAAGCAGTGGGAATCGCGATAGAAAATGAAATCGTCCAAGCAATCAGGACTCTAAAAACTGAAATCAAAATATCTTGATGGAAATCTCGGTACAAAAACAGTTTTTTAACTGCCAGCCAAAACTGCCCAGGGCTTGGTAGAAACAAATCATCCACAATCCCCAGTTTGGTAACTCCATACCAAAAAGTCAAGATGGCCGTGGCCAGCATCACTGACCACAGCACGTAAACTCTTGATTTGAATACTGTTTTCATCCTTTGGTTTTCTGCTAGGATTAATGCCCATCAGTGATGACTTTGGTGGTGAGGTGGTCTTCAGCTTTTACACGCATATCAGTCTCACCATTGTGCTCTAAGATGTCTCCAACCTTGTTAAAAGTCTCAAAAGCATTGCCAGATGATGATTTGTCTAGCATTTTTTCATTGTCCTTAAGATTTAACCATGTAATTCCTGTTTGAAAATCCTTCATCTCAGCAGCATCAACGCCAAATGCAGCACCCATAACCTCATAACTTTCTTCGGGGTTAGCCTCCAAGTAGTTCAACGCTGAAAACCAGCCAGCAGCAACTTTCTTCAATGCGTCTGGATTATCTTTGACCATTTTCGGAGATGCAAATAACCAGTCAACAATAAGACTTGGCATGTCAGCACTTGAATAAATAATTTTAGCCCCCTCTCTTTTTGATTCGCTGATTGACAAGTAGGGCTCATAGGTTCCCGCAACGTCTAACTGCCCAGCTACAAATGCATTTCCAGCGTCTTGTGAGGAAATATCTTTGAACTTAACATCTGTCAGTCCCATGCCAGCATCGTGAAGCAAATACTGGAGTATAAAGAAAGGTGGAAATCCAGGTTCAGCTCCAACGACCTTACCTCTAAAATCCTCAAGTCCATTTATACCCTTTGCTACAACCACGCCATCACCACCGTGAGACTCATCGATAGCAATGAACCCAATTCCCACTGGCCCAACTCCTTTGGTTGCTTGGAATATGTCATAGGTCGCAGCGTATGCATCTATCTGCCCTCCTCGAAGAGCGGCTCTCAAATCACCTATCGACTCAATTCTCACCAATTCAACATCAATTCCTTCAAACAGACCTTTTTCTTTTGCCAAATAAAGTGGCGCATATCCAGGGAAAGTCACCATTCCGATTTTAACCTTTACCTTTTCTTTACTTTGGCTTGAAGGATTGTTACATCCTGTAGAAACAACGAAAAGTAAAGTAGTTGCTGCAACGACATTAAATTTAAGAATGGACATTATTTTCATAGCAAAAGTTTTAAGTTTACACCATAGAAAAACCGCGAGTTAGTGTGGGTTAGTAACTTGATTATTGAACTATCGTCATAGATTGGTAGAGTCTGTTTTCATCAGAGAATTATATCGGAAGCCGCTTAATCATGCCAACCATCTTTCCTTGATGAGTATTCCGAGCAGCAATCATCATCTCCAAGAGCTGAATCATACGCTCTCGCTTGAAGTATATTCGATTATCATCCATGTAGATTAGAATACTCCCAACATATTGGTCATCTCGTTGCTTGATTGCATTCTCCAATTCTGGTTCAAGAGCATTCCTAACAGAAAAGGCCGATAACGATTGGCCTTCTTCTTCTGGCTTGCAGACAAGTTTTCGAATGTCAATAGCTGAATCCTGGCTGAATCTGATTAAGCCAACCGAGGCGTCATCAGTTATTTCTTTCACAATAGAATCACTTACCCGCTTGGAGTCTTGAGCCAAATCAGCAGAGTTACACATTCGAATAGCCAAAGAATCATACTCACTCAAACCATAAAAGCCGTCAGAGCACAGTAAGAATGCTGAATAGTCGTTTGAAGAAACCTCGTGAACTTTAATGTCTAACGTGCCGCTTGCTCCAATAGCCCGGGTTAAAGCAGAAACCATAATAGGCAACCCATTCCTGAGACGCATCTTGCCATTTTCCATATATGGTTGAGAGGTGGAATCATCCGTTGAAAGCTGCATCCATTTCCCATTCCTTAGACCATAAATTCTCGAGTCTCCGACATTAACCCAATAGGCTTTTTTAGAGCTTGGCTGATATATGAGCAGAACTAACGTGGTCAACATACCGAGGGTGTCGTGCAGCCCGTCTATTATTTTCTCATTAGCGTAGGCAACGGCCCCTTGCATTAATTCTTGAATCGGGGAGGAATGACTAGTAAGATAATCTTCAACGAAGTTCACAGTAGATTGGGAAGCCAACCAATCTTTGGGAGCACGACTTACGCCATCCGCAACCATCACTACCGCGCATGTTTCACCATTAAGCTCTACCGTCTTCGAGAAGGAGGCATCACCGCACTTGGGTTTGTCCGGATTACGGATACTGAAGGAGGCTGTTTCAAAGGCTGGAATGTCTGGCATGATGAATCTCTAATTTTACTCCCCCACTATCCCAGCCACTTCTCTAAAACTCTCCAATCCAGCTTCTATGTTCTCGATGATTTCATTAGCGAGTACATCCGGGTCAGGGAGGTTGTCTAAGTCTGCAAGGGTTTTGTCTTTAAGCCAGAAGATATCTAGGTTGGTTTTGTCGCGGGCAATGATTTCAGAATAGGAGAACTTGCGCCACCGACCTTCGGAGCCTGTGCCGAGCGTAGCCGAGGTATCTTCGCCATAGGTTTCCTTTCGCTTATTGCGGTTTTCAGGATTATAAAGCGTGATGAAGTCCCTCAGGTCTTCCAGTTGAAGCGGCTTCTTTTTGAGTGTGTGGTGCACATTCGTCCGGTAGTCAAACACATAAACCTCTTTGGTCCACGGGTCTTTAGAAGCTGGTTTGTTGTCGAAAAATAGCACATTGGCCTTTACGCCATTGGCGTAGAAAATGCCGGTGGGCAAGCGCAGAATAGTATGCAGTTCTGTGGTTTTGAGAAGTTCTTTCCGAACGGTTTCTCCCGCACCCCCTTCAAAAAGCACATTATCAGGCAATACAACCGCTGCTTCGCCATGTGCTCTGAGCATGGTACGGATGTGTTGCAAGAAGTTCAACTGCTTGTTGCTGGTTGTGGCCCAAAAATCCTGACGGTTATAGCTGAGGTTTTGTTTTTCCTGCTCACCTTCTTCGTTGGTGATGGTCATGCTGCTCTTTTTGCCAAAAGGCGGATTGGCCAACACGTAATCAAACCGGGTTCCTTCATCCGAGATGAGTGCATCTACAGGCGAAATGAAGGACGAACCGTCTATCTCGCCAATGTTGTGCAAGAACATGTTCATCAAGCACATTCTGCGTGTACTGGCAACAATTTCGTTGCCGTAAAACGTCTTGTTCTTTAGGAAGGCCTTCTCTTCCTTATCCAACTTGTTGTTGTCCACAATATGGTCGTAGGCTGCGAGGAAGAACCCACCTGTACCACATGCAGGGTCAGCAATGCTTTTCAAGGGTTCGGGTTGCACACATTCCACCATAGCACGGATTAGCGCACGGGGCGTGAAGTATTGCCCAGCACCGCTCTTGGTATCCTCCGCATTCTTCTCTAGGAGACCTTCGTAAATCTTGCCTTTAAGGTCGGCACCCATCATACTCCATTGCTCCTTATCAATCATATCTATGATCTTCAGCAGCTTGGCAGGGTCTTGAATCTTGTTCTGAGCCTTGGTGTAAATCTGGCCTAATGTGCCAGAAGCCTGACCCAACTCACGCAGCAGGATGGTGTAATGTAACTCCAACTCTGCCCCACGTTTGCTGGTAAGGCTATCCCAGTTATACTCCACGGGTACATTGGTCTCGCGGTTGTAAGGCGGCTTGCTGAACTCATCTGCCATTTTGAGGAACAGAAGAAAGGTGATTTGCTCCAAGTAATCGCCATAGCCTACGCCATCGTCACGTAGTACGCCAGCGAAGTTCCAGACTTTTGATATGATGGATGATTCGGTCATAGCTTATGATTGTTAATGAACCACGCCAAATAGGCTGGTAGTTGGGTGGCCAAAAAATAAGGAAGGTTCAATAGGAGGTAGGCCGTACCTCCCGGAGTAGTATGACGCTCCACGCTTAGTTCGCCTCCATACATGCGAACGGCATAAGGGTGTGAACTGCGATCAACAAACTGGTGCAGCGACCTCAATCTACCCTGTTTGCCAGATTTCACTTCAACCGGGATAACCAACTGGGCATGTCGGTACACCACGTCTACCTCCGAATTGGCATCTTTCTCCTCCCGAACCCAGAAATTTGGCTGATAGTCGGTGGTATTATCAATGGAAATGAGCTCCTGACACACCAAATGCTGGATAATATGTCCCCGATGGACATCAGACAAATCCTGTAGTCCAATCATCTCGCCCTGAATTTCGAGTGTGTGATTGAGTAGTCCAGTATCCAAAAACTGTAGTCGGGGTCTCTTTTTACGGTCGGGAACTATGGGAGGAACAAGTACTGTAGTTGGATAGAGCAGTCGTATGAGTTTGGCTTTTTCTAATGAGCGGAAAGCTTCTCCAACCTCACGCGAACGGTAGGCCGAGTTGCCGAATCCCTCAAACTTTATGCGTTCCAAATATCCATGAGCCGTACTTATTATATGGGCCATCACCTTTCTTTCCGTGGCGTTGTGAGAATACTTTTCTACATCCTCCACATAAGTAGCCCATAGGTTTCGATAGCCTTCCTGTAGTGTTGCCGTATTCTGCGATTCCAGATAATCGGATATGATTTCGGGCATACCGCCAATAATGCAGTACTGGTTAAACATGCTTAAAAGCACCGAATGAGCATGAGCGCGCAACGGAACAGTGACCAATGCTTCCTGCGCGATGGTGTTGCCAGTGGCCATCAGATATTCTGGGAAATTGAGCGGATGCAGATAGCGATAAAGAACGCGCCCCACTGGCATATTTCCAACGTGCTCCATGGCAAATTCAAGCAACGAACCTGCCGCCACCACATGTATTTCAGGTCGGTCTTCGTAGAAATAACGCAGCAGACCAATGGCCTTGGGCGATTCTTGAATTTCATCAATGAAAAGAAGCACAGAGCCTTTTTTAGCGGCCACTCCTTTGAGTAGCTGCGCCTTATTGAAAATATCGTTGACGTTATCAGAGTCGAAAACGGAAAGGTCTTCTGCCCGTTCCAAGTTCAGCTCGATGTAATTATCAAATTCTTTGCTGAACTGCCGAATGAGGGTGGTTTTTCCTACCTGCCTTGCGCCACGAAGCACCAATGGCTTATGCTTGCGTGAATTCTTCCACTCCAGTAAACTATCGTAAAGGTTGCGGACAAAAGTCAAATCTGAGCCTATTTTGTTTTAAAGATGGGGTAAATATAAGGGGTATTTGTAATGAAGATGGGGTTATGTTCTAATCAGAGTGTATGACAGCGTGGGTATTAAGGAGGATTCGGTCATGGTTGAGAAATTTAAATGGACACCTCGTAATTGATAGAAGTAAACTCTGCATGCAATAACTCTTTTCCAGAAAGTATATAATAGGATGCGCTGTGGTTTTTAAAGTTGAAGTCGTATAACCTGAAAAGGAAATAGTTCTCGGGGTATTGCTTTAGAAATTCTCTCTCGTTAAGGGACATGTAAAACGGTTCATCTTTACCACGCTGAGTGGTTTTAACTTCAATGTGAACTTCTTCGCCTTGTTCGTTGTATGATTGAATGTCATATCCAACTCCGTCAAGCCTTTTTTCAACCTTTTCGGCAAGGTCATTTAATTTGAATCTTTGAAGCTTTTCCACCTCATATTTCCTGACAATTTCCTCGCCTGCATCTCCAAGACCTTTCGAACCAGAAAGTTTACGCTCCCAGTTTATATGGACGCCTTGGAATGACTTTTTGTTTTTCGCATAGGATTTGGTCTTATCGGGGGCTTCTTGTAGTTGTAGTCCGTTGGAAACAGGTAGCTCAGGTGTTTTGTCCTGCGTTATTAAAGCTTCTAGCTCATCATATAAAGGAATAAACTCCGTAATGTATGATTGAGTTCGATTGATTAGTTGCTCCCACCCAAAACTGCTGACCATCTCTTTTTTTATAACGAGCTGTCGGAAATCTGAAGCGTCACGATAATCATAAAAGGCTTTGACGATTTCTGGAGATAAGACGGCTTTGGCACCTTCACTATGGTTGGAGTGTTGACAGTCAATTTCAACTACTAAATCACCGTTTTCATCACAACTAACGATGAAATAAACCAACCCGCTGCTTTTAGGTCGAACAATTCTTATCCAGAGGTATGATTTAAAGGTTCCGGACCATTGCCAGTGGTTGTCTTTCTCGTATTCAAACCCATCAACTACCGATTTCTCCGCCCAAAAGTTAATCTTACGGACAAGAGACCGTAAAACATCCCCCTTTCTTATGTCGTCATTGTTGTTTGCACGATACTTCTCGCCAGCTACAGATTTATAAAAAGAAAGCTCCCGCTCTGAAATGGGACTTAAACCTTCGGAATGGTAATTCACTTCAAAACTTAGCCCTTTTATGTGGTTCAAATAAGAATCACCCGTAGTGAAGTCTTTTATATCCTCTCCAGATGCTATTCGATAAGCAGTTCTGCATAAAAACACAAACGGGTACTCAGTTCCATTAACTAAGACCCAATAGTTGTTGAATAAAGAATTGGGTGGGATGCCTTGATTATTGATAATCTCTGCAGCCTCGATGACGTGCTTCTTCTGAATCGAATCAAGTTTCATAGGTATTCTTCTTTATTTCTATTTATTCAATAAGGATTCTAAAAAACGATCAAAACGTGACGGTAAAAGTGAATTTTCCATCTAATCTAAGCACCACCTTTTTACCCTTGGCGGCATTCATAAATAGAGCATTGCTTTCCAACACCCGAGCAAGGTCTCTGGCAACGGCACTTCCGCCAATGTTGTTGGCAACGCTTCCATTATTCAGCTCCAACCGGAAAGAATAAGACTTGCGGTTTCCTACACGGTCGAAAGCGGTTCTTCCGAGGTTCAATTCCAAAAGGTTTCCATTGCTGACCGCATCGGTTGTAGCTGGAATAATCTGCTTCCAGATGTCTTCGTACTTATGCACGTTTGCTGAATCGATTGGACCCATGGTGAATGTTTGTTTAGGGGTTTCTGGCTTTGGTTTGGCGACCGATGCCGCTTTAGGTGTAGAAGATAAAGGATTGCCATAAGCCATCAACCCAGTTTCTTTCCGAAGGGCTTGAATAATAGGTTTCCAAGGGTTACTTGGGTTCTTTCGGTCTATGTTCAGTATAGGAGTTAGCGCAGAAATCAACTCGGTTTCCAAGTGATCTATTTCGGCTACTGGGCGGCTGTACGGATAGAAAGACAACCCCAAGTTGGACGTCATCCAATCGGTGATTTTTACTTCTGAAGTATTATCAAACTTGAAATGACTGGTGCGGTTTTTCTCTATGTCTGCTTGACCGCGTGGCACTGGTTTCAGGTTCATCTGTTTACGCAACATTGCCCCGAAACTTCTCCGCAATGTGGAACTGCCCGTTTTACCTGTTGCAAAATGAGTGTCTCTGTCTCTGCTGGCTTGACTGCTTTCTGTTTTGCCGATGTAAATGATTTCATCTGCTTTTGGCTTACATCCTTCCAATGGAAAATCCTTGCCCATAAAGAAGAGTGCGTAGATGCCGGGCTCGTCAGAAAACGTAGTTGTTTCCTTGTATGATTTACGTTCAGAAACCAGTTTCTCAATAATCTTGTCGCTCATTTATTCTCCGCTTTAATTCTCTTCAAAAGCACTCCAGCACTTTCCCAATCCTTTTCTTTTTTACACGCGGCCAGTTCTTGTGCTGTAAGCAGCCGCCCTTCAAACGCCTTTTTAAGAATGCTTTGCCGCATCGCCTCCGCCTTTAGCAGGCTTTGGGTTATGCTTTCCTCCAGTTTATCGCACACCGATAGACGGCTTTCTATCTCTTGGACAATTTGGTGTTGTTCCTCGATTGAAGGAAGTTGAATCGGAATATTACTGACAATCTTCTTATTGAGATTGGTCATGGTCGTTCCGGTTGCCTGATCCATTAATAACTCCTTTACAACCGCGCTACTTAAATAGTAATAGAGAAAAGTAGAATTGACCTTAGTTGGAATTGGTCGAAAATAGAGGCTCCCTGTTCCACAGAACCAACCGTGCTCTAGTTCTCTAACCAATCCACATCTTCCCATTTCGCCTCTTCGCCCCATAATTACATCTCCCTCTTGCAGAATGTAATTTGGCAGAGATTTCTTCTTTTCTTCAGAAATTGAAAATGAAAAGTTGGCGCAAATTTTTCCGCCTTTAATATGCGTTGGGTTAATTAATGGCACGCCATTTTCAATATAATCCTCTTTATGAAGCTGAGAACCAAAAGGACCGATTTGAACCTTCTTGCAGATTTCGACAACGGTGTACTGTGAATATGACGGCTTCCCCTCAAACGCCTGTTTGAGCACCGCTTGGCGGTACACCTTTAGTTGCTGCTGTGCGGTTTTGAGGTTGGCAATACCGTTGTCTAACTCGCTGAATAACTGCTCTATCTTGGAGACAATAGCGCGCTGCTCGGGGAGAGGAGCCAGATTAAATCTAAGCCGCGCAAGAATTTGAGCATTAACGTTTGTCTTCAGTCCTGTTTTTCCCAACTCAATCTGATTCCAATAATTGAGCGATTGAAAGAACAGATAGATATACTTCGGCAGAACACTTTTACCGATGATTATCCGAATTAAGTAGGATGCGAAAACTGCCTTTTCAGGCACATTCGAGCCGAGCAAGTAGCTTTTACCTACCGTTCCACCTGTTCTTGCGAAAACCAAATCATTTAGGGTGAGCTGGAATTTAGCTCGTTCTGGTTCTCCAATCTCGCAAACGGGAACGCTGCTCCAATCTACCGCACCATCTTGAATATCCGTGATTCGCAAATACTTCGCTCCGTCAGCGTTTGGTTCTTTTGCTGAGGCAGTATATCCGTAATGAATACGTTCGGAGACTTCGTCAATAGAACATTCAACCCAATCTTCTCTCATTGGTTAGTCTTCCATCGGTTCCAGTTTGCTCGACTTGGAAGTAACCTTGTATGAGAAAGGCGGTTTCTGTTTAGATGTGGTTTTCATTATTTCTGGCCAATGTTTCACCATCATGGTCAGCATGTCCCAATACAGAAAACCGTTCTTGGAGGGTGGCCTGAAATAGAACATTCCCACACCATGTTCTTTGCAAAGTTGCCGTTGGTGCTTGGTGCGGTGAATATTATAGTCCTGAGTAATTACACAGGCATTCATTCCGCGCAGTTTCGGTATCCATTCCTCATCGTCCATTCCTTGCCCGAACTCGGTTCGGAGCGATTTAACCTCTACGGGTTCTTTGAAACGGTATTTGAGCGATTCGTGCCGCTGTAAAAGGTTAAAACCTTCCGAAAGCACAGGAGCCATATTCTCATCAATAAAGATGGTCATGCGGCCATGCAATAATCAATGGCATCCTGTACCAGTCGTTCGGGTACTTCATACAAGGCAGCAATGTAATTTTTAGGCTCTCCTGCCTTAAACATGCCATAGAATGTTTCAGGGTATATGTTGGTGTTTCCCATCACCGGATGTCCGAATTTACGTTTTGGGTCCATCACCACCTGTTTCTCTCTTCCCATGGGGTAGTACTTAGAAGCTAGGCTTCCAGAATCAAACTCCAGCTTTTTGAAGAACAATTCGATGATAGACAGATTGAGTTGTTTCGTTCCATCGAGAGTAATGATGTTTCCCTCTTTGTCCTTCAAGAAAATCTTTTTGCCATCTGTCGAAATCCCGTTCAATACTTCTTGAAGTGCGAAAGGAAACGGAGAGTTGTATTTCTGACCAAGCAGTTTATGCGCTTCAAGAATTTTTCTGGTACGCACTCCAGATTCTGAAAATCGCATCATAACGTATAGCTCTACAAACGTGTGAAAACTAACGGCTTTTGACCCGTCAACTTTCCACGAATAGCAACTTTCAAATTCCTTTCCGAGTTCTCCATCCCAATACGCACTAATCCAACGGTTGACCTTTGCATAATCCATCTTCAGGATATCAGCAATTTCCCTTGGAGTATAAATACCCATGCCTAATTGTGGTTTGTTTTCGAAGTCCATTATTGTTTCGTGTCTTACAAAATTAGCCATTACGCCACTAAAACTTCATTCAATTCTTCAATAACGCCATTCATGTCCTCGCCAAACAATTGCCACATACGGCCACGGCCGCCCTTTGCATCAAAGGGCGTGTAATCGAGGTCTTCCACATCAATATGAAAGCTATTCACCACATGGTCTTTCAGCATCCGCAGCCAATTCATCTGCTCTTCAGAAAAACGGTTGTGCTGTCCTGCATTCTGCTTAAAAATCCAGTTGCGGAAATTCTCATCAATGGTGCTGTCAAACCCGCGGAGTTTGCCGTCAATTTTGCACACCTTTCGTATCAGTGAAACTAGTGCGGTGAGTTCATTCTCGGGGCGTTTCCCCTTCACCTCTTCCAACTGCTCGTATGCATCCCACACATGGAAGGGAGCCAACAGCGGTTTGTCCGTCTGCAATAACTCAAACACTTCCTTTATCATCTTGTAAGTAATGTCTCTTCCACGAAAAGGTTGGTCGTAGAAGATGCTTAATGCCTTTATTTCATCCTTGTGTTCGACCAAGTATTCCTCAAAGCCTTTCACCAGACCTTGTGCGCGTTCCGTGGCGCTTTTGTCCCACTCGCTGCGCGTAACTGTATCAATATTAACATGGTCAATAATCTGCTCGTGCGTTTGGCGCACTTTCTCCACGTATTCGTTAAATACACCGTTGAAGGTAGAAGATGCCTCGCGTGCTAGTTCCTGTTGGGCTTCGTCAAACGTGACGGACTTGCCTGTTTTCTGAATGAGTTCGTTTTTGCGCACATCAACAGCATCAGGGTCGAATGTGTTGAGCAGTTCCTTAGTAACCTGTTTCAGATTCTTCCCACCAGAAACCTCCAACAGCTTGGTCTGTTCATTCTCGGTCATCTGTCTGTCTAGGCGAATCAATCGGTTAGCCAATGAGAGGAACAAATCTTCCTCCACCACACCCATTGTCACTGCACCCAGCAAATCTTTCATCGGCACTGTTCGCTTACGTTCCAACGGTCGGCTGTCGGTCTTCTTGCTTTTGGTGGCACCCACGGCATCCACTATCACGAAATGCGTTTTAGCATCTGCCGATTCGGACACGCGTTGCAGGTCGTCTGAGTTGATGGAACGCGTACCTCGCCCTTTCATCTGCTCGAAATAACCGAGGCTCTTCACATCTCGCATAAAAAGCAGCACTTCCAACGGTTTCACATCTGTACCAGTGGCAATCATATCCACGGTTACCACAATGCGCGGATAATACGTGGTGCGGAAACGGTTCAGCACCGATTTCGGGTCTTCGTCCGCCTTGTAGGTCACCTTTTTGCAGAAGTCGTTGCCTTCGTTGAATTCCTCCCGCACAATTTTGATGATGTCGTCCGCATGGCTGTCGGTCTTGGCGAAAATGAGCGTTTTCGGCACTTCGTATTCACCGTCCTTATCAATGCGGTTCGGGTAAATTTCCCGCATCAATGCCGCGCGGTATTCCTTGATGATGTTGCGGATCTGGCTCGGATTAACCACTGCTTTGTCGAGGTCGTTCTTTTTGTAAGTCGTGGCTTCATCTTCACGCTGCCAGCGTTTCTTCCGCGAGAGTTTATCACGTCTGTCCACGTACCAGCCAGATTCCACCACCGCACCATTTTGCGAAATGTCCGTTTCAATAATATACGTGTCGAAAGGCACATTCACACCATCCGTAACCGACTCCTCGTAGGTGTATTCACTCACCACATTCTCATTGAAGAATCCGAAGGTGCGCTTGTCAGGTGTTGCGGTCAGACCGATGAGCGAAGCATCAAAATAGTCCAATACTTGTTTCCAGAGGTTGTAAATGCTGCGGTGGCATTCATCAATAATGATGAAGTCGAATTGCTCAATCGGCACTTTCTCGTTGTAGGCAACGGCCAACGGCTCTTTTTTGTCAACCTGCTGTTGCATCCACGAACTTTCGTTCGGGTTGTCCTCCTCGGCTCTTTCGTCCAATTCTTGTCCTTGCAGAATAGAGTAGAGGCGTTGAATGGTGCTGATGCACACTTGATTATCAGAAGCGATATGTCCCGAATTTAAACGCTGAACATTATAGAGTTCAGTGAATTTTCTGTTGTCATCGTAGGGTTGAAAGCGCATGAATTCCTGTTCGGCCTGTTCTCCCAAGTTGCGCGTGTCCACCAAAAAAAGGATGCGTTTTGCATTGGCATGTTTGAGCAAGCGATAGACAAACGTACATGCGGTGAAGGTCTTGCCTGCCCCTGTTGCCATTTGTATCAATGCCTTTGGCCTGTCTTTTCGGAAGGAATCCTCCAGACCATGGATGGCATTGAATGCGCACTTTCTCAGGTTGTAGCTGTGCCGCTGCTGCTCCGCCTGTGCATCTGAATACCCTAAAGGGAGATTTCCCAGAATTGGAATGTCTTGCAATCGTGTCCGAAGAGAAGCTCCAAGTTTTATCCATTCGGCCATGGTTTCGGGCCTGTGAAAACTGAAAACCCGTCTTCCGCGCGGTTTCGGGTCGCGGTAATCCGTAAAACGGGTCAGTGCGCCCGTGCTTTCATACACGAAAGGCAGCCGCTCGTTATTCAGGTATTTTAGTTTGGCTGTGGCATATCCTGTTGATTGTTCTTCAACCGTGGTCAACCGATGTCCTTCATCTTCCTTTTTCGCCTCAATAACCCCAACAGGTTTTCGGTCAACGAAAAGAGCGTAATCTACCGGGCCAACATCGGTCTGGTATTCCCGTACGGCCACACCAAGACCAGCGGCAAGATTCACTTGCTTTTTCGACTGAACGACCCAGCCCGCAATCCGCAGCATCGCATCGATACGGTCGCGTGCCTTCTGCTCAGGGTTTTGATTGGGGTTGGTCACAATTCAAAAGTAGGTTTCGGGAGGTGAATTTAACACTGCGAAATTCAAGACGCAAGTATCTTGACGTTTTGCGAGTAGTTATCATGAATTCCGCATTAACCCGAATACAAACCCAAGATTATTCGATCGAAAGCGTATTTATCCGCATTAATGCGGATTCCTATAAATATTAACTGTCCTTATAGATGAAGACTGAATTGTATCTGCAAATGTGAAAAGCCGAAACTCGGCTAGGTTCTAGTTATAGGAAAAGAAAAAGTAGATGATGTTTTCATCTGCTTTAACGCTTCCGTTTCTATCTAGAAAAGAGCAATACTAAACCATTCCCTCATCTTGCTGGAACCGCTTTTTGTTCGCTTCTTCCCTTTTGTAAATGGCAAATGCGAAGATGATTAGCCCTATGAAGATAATTGGCAATATGGTCTGCAAATTTGACCCCGTTTTGGTGGCTACGGCTGCGCTGGTCGCCACACCAACAGGAACTACAGCAGCGAAGTGGCTTGGGTTGAATGTGTTTTCAATTAGTATGGTTGGATTCATCTTTTTTGATTTTAAATAATTCTACTTCTTTTGTTTGTTCCAGAGGTCGATAAGCAAAAGGACCTTGTTCATACCATGGGTCGTTACCGATTCGGATACGTTTATTTGGAGCTTGAGAATCGAAACCTAAAGCCAGTAAACGTTGCATTGGCACAGCTATTACCTCGTTCTCGATGTCTCCTAATTCATCCCTGATAATTTCAACATTTCTTATGTAGGCGGATGTAAGCCCCTTTTCATCATTGCGTCTAACACATGCGATATCGTTGTTGTGTTTGGCCTTACACGTAGCGCTACAGAACAGCTGATTTTTTCTACCATCGAATTCATTGCTGCACTCATCGCAACGATGCAGGTACTTGCCAATATATGGTTGCCAACGGATACGCATTTTAATGTATTAACGACAAAGATAATAATATTACCTTTGAGTTATAACACAAAGAATAGATGAGCAGCAGTATCCAACAAATGACCTTTGACTCATTCCTTGCTAGGGTTGTAAATTCCGATGTGAGTCTATTGGAGCTTCGAGCGCGGTTGCATGGGAAACCATACAAGGTGATTGACACGGGCATTCATCCAAAAATACTTGCAGATTGGAATCGGAAAGACCTATTGATGGTCAAGCCTGAACCGAATAAGATGCATCGTTTCTCCTTGACCGAGTTTGTATGGGTCAAGTTCATTGAGAAGATGCGAGCACACAATTTCCCCCTTACAACCATAAAAGCATTCAAAGACGATATTATTGGAACTTCAATACTTGACCATCTGGATGGGATAACTCCTTCGGTCCTTTTTGACATTATGAAAGACATGGATGAGATAAAGGAAGACCCAGAAGATTTCAGGAAATTCTTGCATCAAGTGGGTACTGAAAAGATAGTTTCAGACATGCTTCCCCAGTTAGGTATTTCAGGAAATCCGTTAGAGCTATTTATCATGCTCTCACTGTTTCTTCAAACTCCCATTTCCTTTTTGATTGACCATCAGGGTAAGTGGATTCTGTTCAATCCACTGATGTTGAATGATGGTGCTTACGAAAAGCAGGACATTACTGATTTGTTCTCACGCTCGTTTGTGAGCATTAGTCTTTCCGAAGTTCTTTCGGAAGTGTTGGTTCTTTCTGACTTGGAGATTCTCAATGGGCAATTGATGGTTATTTCTGATATGGAAGCGAATGTGCTTGAAGCATTGCGAGAGGACAACCTAATCTCTGTTATTGTGCGCTTTGACAAGAATAATGAGCTAGACCTGATGGAGGTTAAAAAACTACATGAATCAGAAAGAGAAGCTCGGTTGATGGATATGATGCTGAAAGATGGATATCATGACATTACCGTGAAGACCCAGGACGGGAAGATCGTCCGTTGTGAGAACACACGAAAAGTAAAACTGAAATGATGGTACTGAATAAGTCAGACCAATTCGTAAACGTATCGAGTGACCGGAAAAACGGAGTAAGATGCATCGTAATCGATAATGCTAACGCTAAAAGAATGTAGAAAACTCGTAGATCCGAAAAACAAGAAATACACCGACCAAGAATTGGAATTGATGCTTGAGTTTCAAACGGAACTTGCACGAATAGTAGTTGACCAACTAAAAGAAAAACTAGATGAGAAAGAGAGCTGCATTAATGTCTAGAGTATCTAGTGATGAACAGGCAAAAGGGTACAGTCTTGGCGTTCAGTCTGAGGCAATAGAAAACTATTGTTCTCGGAACGAAATAGACATAGCCTATTCATTTAGTGAAGATCATTCTGCCAAGAGTTTTGACAGACCCGCTTTCAAGGAGTTCTTAGATTACCTGAAAGCGAACAAGAGGTCAATTGACCTTCTACTGTTTACTTCTTGGGATAGGTTCTCGCGAAACTCCATGGACGCTTATCACATGATTGATAGACTTAAAAAACTTGGCATCCAAGCGCAGTCAATTGAACAACCGATAGATTTTTCGGTACCAGAGAACAAGATGATGTTGGCCATGTATCTGGTGATGCCAGAAGTTGATAATGATAGAAGGTCAATCAAGATTCGCGGTGGGATAAGAGCTGCTCTGAAAGCTGGTCGCTGGAGCCGATCAGCTCCCTATGGTTACCGAAACACAAGAGACGAAAACAACCGCCCAATCATTGTTTCAAATGAATATGCCACACCAATAAAAAAGGCGTTTGAACAGATTGCAAAAGGGAAAAGTCAGCCCGAAGCAAGAAAGGCTCTGAATAAGGCGGGTGTTTCTATTCAAAAAAGCCGATTCTCGGAAATGCTAAGGAATCCTATGTACATGGGGAAAATTGAAGTCCCCGCTTTGGATGATGAGCCGTATCAACTCATAGAGGGGATTCATCTTGGTATCGTTCCTGAAAAATTGTACGGACAAGTACAAGTCGTGCTCAAAGGAAATCGACCCAACAAACGAATTGCACCAAAGATCCAAAATGAGTTACTGCCACTTAGAGGAATTCTTAAATGTTCTAGTTGTGGCGAGAAATTGACTGGAAGTCGGTCTCGTAGTCGCAATGGAACTAGACATGCTTATTACCATTGTAATCATTGCAGAAAGGAAAGGTACCCCGCTATAAATGCAAACGAATCAGTAGTTGAGATTTTGAACGACATGCAATTTTCACAGCCGAGTAAACTCATCTACAACGAGTTGGTCAAACGACTCCTGAAAGGTGATCAAAGTGCTAAGCAAGGAAGAATTCAAAAACTGAACGCAATTGTAACTCAACAAACTCAGCGGATTGAAAGACTTCAAGAAAACCTGGCGGATGGTGAAATCTCTTCGGCTGACTTCTCGGAAATGAAACCTCGCTTCAATGCTGTTAAACAGGCGGCTTTAGATGAACTCAAAGATCTTAGCGCAGATAATTCTGAAAAATCGGCTCTACTTAACCAAGCCTTAGAGGTCATTTATAAACTCGGTGACTTCTACACAGATGCTAACGCAAACCGAAAAATCCAGATCCTTGGTTCGATATTTCCTGAAATGCTTGAATTTGACGGAAATAAATGTCGAACCACTAAAATTAATGAGGCTGTCGCGCTGTGTCTCAGTATTGACAAGGGGTTCAGCAAAAAAGAAAACCGGATACTCCCTCAAAAATTGGAAGTATCCGGTTGGGTGGAGCCGGAGGGATTCGAACCCTCGTCCAAACAATAGTCCGATGAGCTTTCTACATGTGTATTCTCATATTAGTTTTCGAAACCAGTCCGGCAAGAGACGACCTAACTGATTCTTATCCTCTGAAATTTTCGTCCGTGGGCCGAGAAAACCCTTAGCTTATTCTTACCTGATGATGCCTCATTAGTTGCACTGTAAGATGCTGTTGCAACCGAGACAGCTGCTGCTTAAGTCTAACTTAAGCTGCTAGCGCGAAGTTTGATTCGCCTAGTAAAATTTGGAACACTTGATTACGGATGATCATTCCAACACCCGACATGCTTACCACACCAACCTTATCGCTGTCAAAACCGGTCGGCCCCATAATTCAAAGAACTACCACAAAGGTAGCCAATTGCATACGGTTCTGTTAAATTGTAATGCTGATAAAACCAGACTACCAACCCAGCTCCGAAAACGGAATAGTGTGCTCAAAACTCACCTTCTGGTTTACCTTTCTGTTCTGAAGAGTTACGCTTCCATTTTCCCAATCGAATAAGATGAGACCGAAATTTCGGTGGTAGTAAGTCTTTCGTTTCATCCGATGCGGATTCTTCTCAATCATCATGTTGTTGGAATGTGTTAAGCCGCTACACATGTAATCATAGATTGGATAAGCTAAATCTTCTCTTTCGAGCTTTGATAATTCCGCAAAGTGCCGGTCTCCTGAAAGGAAAATCACGCCTTTAACGCCCGTGTCTTTTATCAATTTCAGCATTCGCTCTCTAGCTGTAGGAAAGTGGCCCCATGTTTCAAATGGATGTTGATCTGATATAAACTGAAAGCTGGCTCCCACCAACACAACCTTAGCTGTGGAGTTTCTAAATTCACTATCTAGCCATTTCCATTGTGCTTCTCCAAGAACGTCACCATCAGTATCTGGTTCTTCTCTATGGTAGCGCTGATCTAACAGAATTACTTTCACCTTTTGCTCCTCTGTTCCGTATTCATAACTTGTGTAGATTCCTTCTTGTGTCCAACGAGGACTTCCACTTGGCTCTTCAAAAAACTCTAGAAAAACCTGTTGGCTTTCGGCTCGTTTAGGATACTCTTTTCCTCCATCGTTTACACCATAGTCATGATCGTCCCAAGTGGCAATAATGGGGCACTTCTCCTTTAGCAGCTGATAGTTGTAGTTATCACCAAGCTGCTGATACTTTCTGCGAAGCACCTCCATGTCTTGGGTATCTCCATAGATATTATCGCCCAGCCAAATCCATAATTCTGGACCCATTGCAATGACTGAATTCCAAATAAATTGCTCTCCTATTTGATGTCCGCAAGAACCAAATGCAATGCGTTCTATTGGCTTTTGTCCAAAACTGGTATTCGATACTAATAAGACAATTAGATAAAGCCCGATTCTCTTCATGCGCCTAAGATCGTTTATAATATATAAGTTAGAGCATCAACTAAACACCATGAAAAACCTTTTACTCATTCTCTCCTTCTTTTTTGCATCAAATTGCTTTGCGCAATTTCCGATTGGCAATAGAACCATTACATACAACGACCCAGCTAGGAGCAATCGCGCAATTGAATCCGAGATTTATTATCCTGGAGTAAGCTCAGGTTCAAACGTTGATGTTGCCACAGGCGAGTTTCCCATAATTGTATTCGGACATGGATTTGCCATGCAAGTTGGGGCCTACCCAAACTGGTGGGAAGAACTCGTTCCTGACGGATACATTATGGTTTTCCCAACTACAGAAGGCAGTTTTTTCAGCCCTAATCATGGAGAATTTGGTCTGGATTTGAGGTTCTTAGTTACTGAAATGCAAGCTGCAGGAAATGACAACAGCTCACCTTTCTTTAGCCACGTTTCTGATCGGGCTGGAATGATGGGGCATAGCATGGGTGGTGGAGCCACTTTTATAGGTGCTTCTGGCTTTGCTGGTGTTGATTGCGTTGTTGGTCTTGCGCCAGCCGAAACCAATCCTTCAGCAGCAAGTGCCGCTGTTGGAATTACTGCGCCTGTTCTAGTTCTTTCCGGAACATCGGATGGAGTTACTCCTCCAGCAGACCACCATATTCTTATTTATGATGAGGTTGGTTCAGCATGCAAGTATTTCGTGAACATTGAGAACGGTTCGCATTGCCATTTCGCATCAAATACCACCACCTGCGTATTAGGGGAAATAATTCCAGGAAGCCTTTCAGCCGCAGATCAACAAGAAGTTAGTTATGCGGTCTGCCATCCTTGGTTCGACTACTTTTTGAAAGATGATTGTGATGCTTGGGATGATTTTCAAACTGCCCTCAGTACTGAAACTGATTTAGGTACAATCAATTCTGATTGTGTAAACGATGCTCCAGCAATTACAGACAACAACGGAACATTAGAAAGCGATATGCAATCGAACTATCAATGGTATTTGAATGGAGATGAAATCGCGAATGCAGATCAACAAACTCATACTTACACACAATCGGGAACCTATCAAGTGGGTACAACCATTTTAGGTAACTGCCCTACTCTTTCTAATGAAATTGTTGTGCAGATAACTGGTATTATTGAACGCGAAATAAACCTATCTACTTGGGGAAATGAAATTCAAATCAGTAGCCGAGACCAACTTGATAGCGTAACGCTAGAATGGTTTGATGCATCAGGTAAACTGATTAGCAGCGAATCAATTTCTTCTCTTTCTGCTCACGAACTGGTTACCATTGAAAAGCCAAGTTTTGTCGGAGTAAAATTGCTTCGACTAAGCAGTAATCAAGCAACTAAAACCTGGAAGTTGTTCTAAAATCTACAGTTTCACAAACTGTTCTACATCCTTTTTTGTGATGGACTTTCCTGATAGAATGACCAATCGTTCCACCACGTTGCGGAGTTCGCGAATGTTACCTGTCCAGTTGTAATCCTTCAGTTCTTTAAGGGCGGCAGAATCAATTTCTTTCTTCGCTACTCCCTGATCATCACAAATCATTTGAAGAAAATGATTAACCAGCAATGGAATATCATCTCTTCTTTCGTTGAGCGCTGGAACATGAATAAGAATTACACCAAGGCGGTGATAAAGGTCTTCTCTGAAGTTTCCTGCCTCAATTTCCTTTCTCAGGTTTTTATTGGTAGCCGCGATTACCCGTACATCCACCACAATCTCCTTCTCTCCTCCTACTCTAGTAATCTTGCTTTCCTGCAGCGCGCGTAAAACTTTCGCTTGCGCGGAAAGGCTCATATCCCCAATCTCATCTAGGAAAAGTGTTCCGCCTGTGGCTGTTTCAAAGTTTCCTTTCTTCTGCTTAATGGCTGATGTAAATGCCCCTTTTTCGTGCCCAAACAATTCACTTTCAATCAATTCTGATGGAATGGCAGCGCAGTTTACTTCAATCAATGCATTGTCCGAGCGCTGGCTCTTTTCATGAATGGCTCGTGCTACTAATTCCTTTCCTGTTCCATTTGGGCCAGTAATAAGAACGCGTGCATCAGTTGGAGCGACTTTCTCAATCATATCAAGCACCTTATTGATGCCGTCAGACTCTCCAATCATCTCGTAGCTCTTGCTAACCTTCTTGCGGAGTTTCTTAGTCTCGGCAACAATCTCGGTTCTGTCAAGTGCATTTCTAACAGACACTAACAAACGATTTAAATCAAGCGGCTTAGGAATGTAATCGTACGCACCATTCTTTAGTAAATCAACAGCGGTTTCAATATCACCATGACCAGAAATCATCACAACGGGTGTGTCGGGAGCTAAAAGCACTATACGCTCTAGTACTTCTGTACCATCCATTTTGGGCATTTTGATGTCGCACAGAATGACGTCATACTTGCCGCCTTTCACTTTCACAACACCCGAAAGTCCATCTTCTGCTTCATCAACCTGAAACTTCTCGTACTCTAGTATTTCGCGAATTGCGTTGCGAATACTTCTCTCGTCATCAATTATCAGAATCTTAGCCATTTAGATAGGTTTTAGGTATAAGGTTTTAGCGAAAACCAATTACCATTTCAACAGATTTCGAATTTAGGGTTTCGTCTTTAGACTTTTGATCAAATTCGATTGTCAATCAACCGATGGAGAACCCCTTCTTTCAACGCATAACTAGAAAGCAATAACCTTTCCAAATCACAATGGTTCAGAACCCATTGAACCATGTGTGATGCCAAATGAATCGTGTCTACGCGCATTTCCACTAATCCAGGAATCGTCTTTCGACTATCGTAACCGTTTTCAATCAATCGCTTGTGTAGCAATTTCACTTCATCTAAATTGAACTCCTCTTGTTTAACCGAGCTGGCCAATTTTGACTGACCTTTTGCTATCCAAATCATCTCAATAAAACTATCGAAACTCCCTGACGAACCGATCAGCGTTTTCACTCCAAACTCGCTGCACTTCTCAATTAATTCCCATAACTGTTCTTCAAACAGGTTATTCAAATTCTGGATGTCCGCATCCGAAACAGGGTCATTCGTCTCTATCATTTGCATCACACGCGAAATTCCAAGCTGGTAGCTTTTCATCCAAAGCACGCCCGTTTTATCAGCAATAATGAACTCGGTACTTCCGCCACCAATGTCCATTATAACCATTGGCTCATCTCCGAACGGAATAGCAAGATTAACACCTTCGTAGATCAGCGTTGCTTCCTCAAGTCCATCAATTATATTGATTTCTAAGCCTAATTCTGATTTCACTTCAGCTACAAAATCGGCTCCGTTAGATGTACTTCTAATTCCAGAAGTTGCAAATGCTAATGTTTTCTCACACTTATGTTCTGCGATTATTTCGAGATATTCCGCCAACGCATCTTTAGCACGTTGCATGGGTATTGGAAGTAGCTTTCCAGCAATCATGGCTCCTTCACCAATCTTGGTGGCAATCTTCGTGTTAAACACAGCATGATACTCGCCCGAAGGCAACACATCTACAATAAGAAGGTTGAACGTGTTCGTTCCGAGGTCGATGACGGCTACTCTCATATGAGCCCCTCCTGACCTCCCCAAAGGAGAGGAAGTTCGTATTTGAAAAACGAAATCAGATACTGCTGCAAGACATTTTCAGCACACTCAACGGAAATCCGCATCCCAATTCTCCCCTTTGGGGAGATGCCCGTAGGGAAGAGGGGCTTTAATGATACCGCAGCCACTTCCACAGTTCCTTGTAGCTAACCTTCTTTCCGTACATAAGAATTCCAGTTCGGTAAATACGCCCAGCCAACCACGTTGTGCCAATAAAACCAACGACCAAAAGGAACATGGACAAAGCCAATTCCCAAGCTGGAACTCCGAACGGAATACGTACCATCATAATAATGGGAGAAGTGAACGGAATCATAGAAAGCCAGAACGACATCGAACTTTCTGGGTTGTTGATGACAACTTGTGCCATCACAAATGAAAAGATGATTGGAGCGGTTATCGGTAGCATAAACTGCTGCGAATCTGCTTCGTTATCCACCGCAGAACCAACCGCTGCAAACAGCGCACTATAAATTAAATATCCGCCCAAGAAATAGAACAAAAAGCTACCCACTATCAACGGGAAATTAATCATCTCAATACTCTCAAAAACCTTGTCAATTGCCGCTTGATTCAATTCAGCCGAGACTTCTTTTTCTGCTTCTGCTGGCATTTGCATTTGACTAGAAGTCATCGCTTCTTCAATACTTACAGCTGTTTCCTTACCGGCAAAATGCTGTTCAACCAACATCTTACCTCCTGAAATAAGTGTGGTTGAAAGCACCGTCCAAAGCAAGAACTGCGTGAGTCCAACCAAGGCAATTCCGAGAATTTTTCCCATCATCAGCTCAAATGGTTTGACGGACGAAATGATGACTTCGATAATTCGGCTGGTTTTTTCCTCAATTACACCGCGCATAACCTGCACGCCATAAAGGAAGATGAACATGTAGATGAGAATGCCGCTGAACATCCCTATAATCATGCTCAACTCGGTGTTGCTTTTGCTTTCCTCTCCTACTTCATCTAGCTTGGTTGTAACGAGCCTAATATTGGTCTTTGCCGCTTCAATAGTGGCTTGATCAATACCAGATTTCGCTAATTTGAACTTTTCAATATCGTTCTCAATGGTATTCTCGATGTATCGAATCACATTGATACTCGGCTGTTTGTCATAGATCAGCTGAATTCCAGTTGGGGTTGACATAATCTTCTCGTGAATGAAAAGCACCGCGTCAAAGTTCTCACTTTCCACCATCTGACTTTTGGCACTATCCAAGCTTGTTCCAATCTGTGGAAAGTGAAAATGAATCTTGTCTGTATCGGTCATCCTTTCGTTGAAAAGGAAGCTGTCGTCAATGACTAGAATATTGGATTCGTCCTCATCATTCATCGCCATCCAAACAGGTACAATAAACAGAGCAGCCATCAGCACAGGACCAAGAATGGTCATCACGATGAACGACTTTTTCCGAACGCGCGTCAGGTATTCTCGCTGAATTATGAGACTAATCTTCTTCATACCGATACCTTATCTTGATTATACTTCTCTACCGCCTGAATGAAAATATCGTTCATGCTCGGGATTATCTCCTTAAAACCAGTCACTTCTACCGTTCGCATGATATTTCCTAGCAATTGATTGGTTGTTGCGCCATTTACTAAGCGAACAGTTGCATCCATGTGGTCGCCTTCTGGCCCGTGCTCAATCAGTTCTCCGTAGGTTCCTAGAGAAGCACTCAATTGCATTACCGAACCATTGAAATCAATGTTGTAGGTCTGTGTGCGGAATCGGCTTCTTACCTCTTTTACCTCACCTTCCAAGATTACTCTTGTGTTGTTGATGAGCGCAATGTGGTCGCATAATTCCTCTACTGAACCCATGTTGTGGGTGGAGAAAATGATGGTCGTTCCTTTCTTTTTCAATTCAAGAATTTCCGACTTAATAAGATTGGTATTAATTGGGTCAAAACCACTAAACGGTTCATCTAGAATCAACAATTTAGGTTCGTGCAATACTGTTACAATGAACTGAACCTTTTGCGCCATTCCCTTCGAAAGCTCTTCTACCTTCTTGTTCCACCAGGCTTCAATCCCGAATTTCTCGAACCAATATTTCAGTTTTCTTAATGCGTCTTTCTTTGAAAGCCCCTTCAACTGGCACAAGTACAACGCCTGCTCGCCAACCTTCATTTTCTTGTAAAGTCCACGCTCTTCGGGCAGATAACCTATCAAGCCAAGATGCTTTTCTTCCAAACGCTCGCCATTGAACCACAGTTTACCAGTATCTGGCCCGGTAATTTGATTAATGATGCGAATGAAAGTTGTTTTACCAGCACCATTTGGCCCCAAAAGACCGAAAATGGTACCTTCAGGAACGGAGATACTGATATCTTCAATAGCAACATGACCTGCATAGGCCTTGCTCACATTCTCCGCACGAAAAATTGGTTGGCTCAAAGTTTAATGTTCTAGGTTCAACGTGTGTTGGTCTTTCTAATGGAAGTGGTCTTTCATCTTATCGAAGAAACTCTTCTCTCCCTTTCCTGGATCGGGTTTGAAGTTCTCCGAATCCTGTAGTTGCTCCAACGTTTTCATTTCGTCTTTGCTTAGTTTCTTCGGAATCCAAACATTGGTATGAACCAAGATGTCTCCTTTTCTTCCGTAGTCTAGGTCAGGAAGTCCTTTTCCGCGCAAGCGCAAAAGCTTTCCACTCTGAGTTCCAGCATCAATCTTGATTCGAGCTTTTCCTTCGATGGTTGGCACTTCAACTGACGTTCCTAAAGCAGCGTCAATAAAGCTCACATAGAGCTCATAGTGAAGGTCTGTGCCATCGCGTTTTAGCAACGCATGTTCCTCTTCTTCTACAAGGACAATCAAATCGCCCGGAATTCCACCCTTCGCGCCAGCATTTCCTTTACCACGAACAGAAAGTTGCATGTCGTTTCCAACTCCCGCAGGAATTTTCACTTCAATCACTTCTTCGCCTTTCACAATACCGTCACCGTAGCACTTAGTACACTTATGGGCAATAGTCTGACCTTGTCCGCTACACGAAGGACAGGTAGATGAAGTCTGCATTTGACCTAAAGGCGTGTTCATCACACGATTAACTTGCCCACGACCACCACATGTGTGGCAGGTGTCCATTTTTCCGTCTTCAGCACCCGTCCCCGTACACTTTTCGCAGCTAACGTATTTGTTAACCTTCAGCTTTTTGGTTACTCCGTTGGCTACTTCCTCCAAGTTCAACTTAACACGAACACGAAGGTTCGAGCCTTTGTTGACCCGTCTTCCTCCTCCACCGAAACCACCACCAAAGCCACCTCCGCCTCTGCTACCTCCGAAAATATCTCCGAATTGACTGAAAATATCGTCCATGTTCATGCCGCCTCCGCCTCCACCAAAACCACCAGCACCGCTCATTCCAGCGTGACCGTATTGATCGTATCTCGCTTTTTTGTCAGCGTTGCTTAGTACTTCATACGCTTCAGCGGCCTCCTTAAATTTCTCCTCAGCAGAAGCATCGTCAGGATTCTTATCTGGGTGAAACTTCACGGCCATCTTCCGATAAGCCTTCTTAATCTCAACTTCGACAGCGCCTTTGCTAATACCTAATACTTCGTAATAATCTCGTTTTGCCATTTTTACTGTTCTTACGCTCCTACGACAACTTTCGCAAACCGAATAACTTTATCATTAAGGAAATATCCTTTCTCCAATTCATCCACAATCTTCCCTTTCATATCAGCTGACGGGGCTGGAATCTGAGTAATCGCCTCATGAACCTCCGAATCGAAAACTTCGCCTTTAGTCTCCATTGGCTTCAAACCTTTGTTGCCTAGTTCATTAACCAGTTTATGATAAATGAGTTCAATTCCTTCTTTTACGCTCGGCACATCATCAGCCGTTTCCATGTTGGTTCGAGCACGCTCAAAATCATCAACAATCGGCAACAAGAGTTTAAACACATCTTCGCCACCATTCTTGATAAGCTCAACGCGTTCTTTCATGTTTCTCTTTCTAAAATTCTCAAAATCAGAATAGAGTCTCAGATATTTATCATTCAGTGCTTTGTAATCTTCCTGCAACACTTCGAGCGGGTCGGCATTTTCTATCGGTCCTTCAGTTCCATCCTGATTCTCCGTACCCTCGTTTTCAACCTCGTCTGTCGGCCACTGAGCATTCAACTCTTCATCCTTCTTACTTCCCATTTCGTTTTTCGTATTACAGATTTCCAATTTATGACGTTTCCATCAACCTTCCGACACTATCAAATAATCTGCCTTAGCCCAACTTGGGACAAATTGGCAGACAAAAGCCATTTTCAGGCGAGTGCAAAAGTAAAAAAGGCAGGGCGTGCGCCACCCTGCCTTTAAAATCATAAAATTCAGAATACTCTTCTCATTCTCAAACACATCCGCAACAATCCGCGCTTTCCGTGTTATCCGCGTGCCATTATCCTGAGCGTAGCGAACCTTTGCGTCTCCGCGTCTTTGCGTGAACTAATTCAGTGAGCGTAGCGAATCTCTGTGCAACTCCTCTTTCTCCCTTCCCCTCTGTGCAAGAAACCTTGTGAGCGCAGCGAACATATCCATGTTTATCCGTCAAATCCGCGTCATCCGCGTGCCATT
>Ga0222662_1000417_pt1 | contig 35088 bp, 31 predicted proteins | sample AntAcemetagen600_FD_179821 | JGI IMG/M metagenome (GOLD analysis project Ga0222662, IMG submission 179821) | Saline water microbial communities from Ace Lake, Antarctica - #600 | ecosystem: Environmental > Aquatic > Non-marine Saline and Alkaline > Saline | place: Antarctica: Ace Lake... | reverse complement strand
TAACCGCTGCGGCTCACTTTTAGCACTTTCGACATCTTCTCGATAGGAAACCTTTTCATGTTATCCTTCATGAATTGGAATATCTTCCATCGCTCTTGGAAAAGATGCCCACGGCCTTTTTTAGGATGTCGCGTTCCATGCGTACATCGGCCAGCTCCTTGCGCAACTTGTCAAGTTCTCTCTCCTCTTCGGTCATCTTCTTCTTCCCGTTGCCAGGGAAACTGCCACCATCCAAGGTCGCGAACTCGCTTCGCCATCGGTAAAGCGTCTCGGCTCGAACACTCAGCTCGCTGGCTAGTTCCTTAATGTTCTCTCGCTGATAGCTGAGTTCAACGGCTTTCAACTTGAACTCTCTTGTGAATTTTCTTCTGCTTGTCATTGTCTGTAAAGTTGTGAATTCTAACAGCTATGACTTAACTCACTGTCCGGTCAAATGTAGCAGGTCCACTCTGCGTGCAACAAGTAACTACTACAGCACCCGTTTGTCACCCTGAGGAACGAAGGGTCTCTTTCTAGTCACTATTCACTATTCACTATTCACTATTCACTTTTCCCTTTTTCTCTGCGCCTTTGCGAGCGCCCACCCGGTTGTCACCCTGAGGAACGAAGGGTCTCTGCGTGCAACAAGTAACTACTACAGCATCCGTTTGTCACCCTGAGGAACGAAGGGTCTCTTTCTGGTCGCTATTCGCTGGTCACTATTCACTTTTCCCTTTTTCTCTGCGCCTTTGCGCACACCCGCCCGTTTGTCACCCTGAGGAACGAAGGGTCTCTTTCTGGTCGCTATTCGCTGGTCACTATTCACTTTTCCCTTTTTCTCTGCGCCTTTGCGAGCACCCACCCGTTTGTCACCCTGAGGAACGAAGGGTCTCTGCGTGCAACAAGTAACTACTACAGCACCCGTTTGTCACCCTGAGGAACGAAGGGTCTCTTTCTATTCGCTGGTCACTATTCACTTTTCCCTTTTTCTCTGCGCCTTTGCGCACACCCATCCGTTTGTCACCCTGAGGAACGAAGGGTCTCTTTCTAGTCACTATTCACTATTCACTATTCACTTTTCCCTTTTTCTCTGCGCCTTTGCGAGCACCCACCCGTTTGTCACCCTGCCGAACGAAGGGTCTCTTTCTGGTCGCTATTCGCTGGTCACTATTCACTTTTCCCTTTTTCTCTGCGCCTTTGCGCACACCCACCCGTTTGTCACCCTGAGGAACGAAGGGTCTCTTTCTATTCGCTGGTCACTATTCACTTTTCCCTTTTTCTCTGCGCCTTTGCGAGCGCCCACCCGTTTGTCACCCTGAGGAACGAAGGGTCTCTGCGTGCAACAAGTAACTACTACAGCACCCGTTTGTCACCCTGAGGAACGAAGGGTCTCTGCGTGCAACAAGTAACTACTACAGCACCCGTTTGTCACCCTGAGGAACGAAGGGTCTCTTTCTAGTCGCTATTCACTATTCACTATTCACTTTTCCCTTTTTCTCTGCGTGCAACAATTCATTCTTCGCGTCTTTGCGCCTTTGCGTGCACATATCCTCAGCATCCGTCCATTCCCAAATCGTAATTCCACAATCATCAATCACCCATCAATCTCAGCAAATCCAGTCACCCCTCTCCTTGGGGAGACCTGTGCTGAGCAAGGTCGAAGTAGGGGCCGGGGGTGAGGCCAAAAAAGAAAGCCCGACCATCAGGCCAGGCTTTCTTACTTACCGCCAACGCAATAATTGTTTACCCATCACCCTCAGTTGGTGCAGGCTCTGTAGTGTCACTATCGCGTGCTCCCCCGCCTCGGTAATCAACAATAATACGTGCCTTTTTATACTTCGCATAAAACTCACCGTCAGTTGCACGAATTACCTCCATCAGCTTATCCATTTTCTTTTTCAAAACATCATCCAACTCAGCAATCACCACAACCAACTCATCCGTTGCTGCAGATCCAGAGCTTATCGCCACACGTGGGCTTTCTACCTGTGTTGTATAGGTTGTAATAGCAGTATCAAAATCCGAAATGTTTGTTACAAGTATCCCATAATCCCCTAAAGACCCCACATTCGCGTTCGCAGCATTATAAATTACCCGTAGCATATCAATCAAAATCGTATCCCTGCTTCTGTCTAAATCAGATTTGCTATAGTTAACCAATGCTTGTAAAGTCAAGTTTTCCGAAACAGTTGCAAAAGCATATACAGCAGAGCTTACCATAATACCCAAGGTCACGGCCTCATCTTTTGCCTGGGCCTTATCCTGTGTTACCCCGCCAGTGGCACTTTCTTGTATCTGCCGTAACTCATCCAAATTGCTCAACTTGTCGTTAAATTCCCCGTAGGCATTCACAAATGCAGGTAGTACAGACCACGATCCCGTAAAATCATCCACAGTTTCCTTTACCGAGAGGTACATACTTCGTTTGTTTTCTTGTTTGTCCGTCATTATTTCTAGGTTTTAAAATTTGTAGTACCAATATAAACCACTTTTCACATAGTATACGTCTCGCTTTCAGAAGAATAATCACCATGTTGTTAACCGCTTATTAACAACCTAGTTGTTCATATCCCATTACTTGACCGCCAGATGCGATTACTTAACCGCCAGTACCGATCGCAAGCATTCCAGTATCAAAGGAATTGCGTCAGATTCAATTGCAGCCCTTCCAGTTCCAATTACATAACCGCCAGATGCAATTACACCACTGTCAGATGCAATTACATAACCGCCAGATGCAATTACATAACTGACAGATGCAATTACACCACCGCCAGATGCAATTGTTTAACCGACAGATGCAATTACTTAAGAGCAAGACGCAATTACTTCATTGTCAGATTGAATTACTTCACCGCCACCATCTATTGTTTTTTTGTACCGAACATAACATCAACCTCTCCTTTCCTCTTCTACTCTGCGCGCAATCCTATTTCTCTTTTCCCTTACGCCTTACCACTTACGCCTTACCACTTATGCCTTACCACTTACGCCTTACGCCCCATCGCTCGTACTAGTTTGTAACTCATGTCGATTTAAACCCAAAAACTCCATTTGTTTACACAACAGACTTATCGTAAAATTGCAGCTCAATTCACACAGTCATTTTAATGCTGCAAGAGCGCGTAAAAAAAGCCATTCGAGATGTTCCTGATTTTCCCAAACCGGGAATTCTATTCAAAGACATCACACCTATATTAATGGACCACCAGCTTAGCGTTGATATTGCCGCGCAAATGGCCAACGAAGCATCAAAATGGAATATTGATGCCATTGTAGGTATAGAAAGCAGAGGTTTTTTCTTTGGGATGATGGCAGCTCAGGTGCTAAAAGTTCCTTTTATTCCAATTCGTAAAGCAGGAAAGTTACCCTACGAAACAGTTTCGCATAAATACGACTTAGAGTACGGAAGCGCAGAAGTAGAAATGCACATAGACACAATTCAACCAGGTTGGAACGTACTAATTCATGATGATTTGCTAGCAACAGGAGGAACCGCCAGTGCTGCAGCAGAACTCGTTCTAAAACAAAAGGGAAACGTTGCGGGTTTCTCTTTTTTGGTAACACTAGACTTTTTAAACGGTAAAGAGAAACTGGATTCGTATTCCGAGAACTTCTCAAGCCTTGTAAACTATTAATAGATGGATTTTTCACAGAACGAGAACCAGAAAATGATTGCGGATATGTGCCGCGATTTTGCAGAAAAGAACATCCGTCCCAAAATGATGGAATGGGATGAAAGCCAAGAATTTCCAGTTCCATTGTTCAAGCAAATGGGCGAACTCGGATTGATGGGAATTCTCGTTCCGCAGGAATATGGCGGTGCTGGTCTTGGCTATTTAGAATACGTTACGGCTCTTACCGAAATAGGTGCGGTTTGCGGAAGTATCGCTCTTTCGGTAGCAGCACATAACTCGTTATGTACAGGTCACATTTTGCAGCATGCAAATGATGAGCAGAAGCAGCGTTGGCTTCCAAAGTTGGCTACAGCGGAGTGGATTGGTGCTTGGGGATTAACCGAGCATAATACAGGTTCAGATTCTGGAGGCATGAACACGACAGCAGTTAAGGATGGAGAATATTGGGTTATTAATGGAGCTAAGAACTTCATCACCCATGCCATTTCTGGAGACATTGCTGTTGTAATGACCAGAACAGGAGAGAAAGGTGATTCGCACGGAATGACTGCTTTTGTGGTTGAGAAAGGAACACCAGGTTTCACTTCTGGTAAAAAGGAAAACAAGCTAGGAATGCGTGCTTCCGAAACAGCAGAGCTAATTTTCCAAGATTGCCGTGTGCATGAAAGCAATATGATTGGGAAAGAAGGTGATGGATTTATTCAAGCAATGAAAGTGCTTGATGGTGGAAGAATTTCTATTGCAGCACTTTCTTTAGGAATAGCAAAAGGTGCAACGAAGGCTGCTACAAAGTATGCTAAAGAACGTGAGCAATTCGGGAAGCCAATTGCACAGTTTCAAGGCATTGGATTCAAGCTAGCCGATATGCATACTGAGTATGAAGCAGCTGAATTGCTAACACTGCAAGCCGCTGATATGAAAAACCGTGGTTTGAATGTGACTGTAAAATCAGCTATGGCTAAGTACTATGCGTCTGAAGTTTGTGTGCGCTCTAGTACAGAATGTGTTCAGATTTTTGGCGGCTATGGTTTTACCAAAGATTACCCCGCAGAGAAGTTCTTTCGCGATAGCAAACTCTGCACAATTGGAGAGGGCACTTCTGAGATTCAGAAAGTGGTGATTGCAAAGAATTTAATCAAAGGGTAAATTCCGTTTTAGATTTCTTCGGCTAACTTGGCGCCCATGAGTCAAATGGAGCGGCTTTTGGCTGCGTTTTCCGTCCTGTTGGTGTTTGTTTATGTGGTGCTTAGAGCATTATACGTGCCTACGTTTCATGATGAGGCGGCCACTATTTTCCATTATTTGGTGCCAGAGAAATTCCTTCCATATGAAGCCCATTGGGATGCCAATAATCACATTCTTAATTCTGCTTTAGCATACTATTGCTACAAATGGTTTGGTTTTGAACTCATTTGGATTCGCTTACCAAATGTTCTCTCATTTCTGATTTTTGGTTTTTACGCAATCAGAATGTCCGCAAACTTTAAAAGCCAACTCGTTCGGGTACTGGCGTTTTTAGCCTTGATTACAGCAGCTTTCCCGCTTGAGTTTTTTGCACAAGCCAGAGGTTATGGAATGTCTATGGCATTTCTGTTCGGAGCCATTTTTCATACATATCAGTTTTTACTTCTTGGAAAAACCAAAGATTTAGTTGCTGTATGGCTTTGGATGGGTTTTGCAGTTTTGGCAAACATGGCGCTTATAAACATGTTTGCAATTCTGATGGGAATCACCGCCTTGCAGTCGGTTTTACAAGAAAGAGGAAGGTGTCGTAATATTTTATCGGTACTCGGTATAGGGCTTCCAATATTGGCGTTTGCAGTTATCTATGCCTTGGAACTAAAGGAACGAGGACTTCTATATACGGGTTTCCCAGATGGTTTTGTCAAAATTACGGTCGGTTCATTGCTTCGTCATCAGTTTGGGGTTTTATCTCCGGTTGCCAATTGGGTGGTTACCATGCTTGGTTTGTCGGCATCATTCTATTTGATTGTCAAGTTTGTCTCTTCTGGGTTTCATTGGACAATGGGGAGGTTGACCGGAATTCTTTTGCTGTTAAACGCCATGGCTTCCATTTCGTTGAACTTTTTTCTCGATGTGAATTTTCCTGAAGATCGGGTTGGTGTTTATTTCTTCCCGCTTTTTCTAATTACGATTGCTGGTGCAATTGATGAGCTTCAGAAATCGACTCCTCGTCTTCGGTTTTTTGTGCTTTCATTGGCCATTTTCCCAATTCATTTATTAACGGTAGCCAATTTCAATACAACGTTGCTTTGGCCGCCTTGGCATGTATCAGAAAGCACCTACAATTTTGCGGTGAATAAACAAAAGGATGCCGGAAAGGGACTTACGATAAGTTCTCATTACCTGAACGAACTCGGCTGGTCTTTTTGGAACTTTAGAAACGATGCCGCCATGCAACCGCTTCAGCGCGTTCCGGTTCCAGATACGTTGGCAGATTTGCTTCTAGCAAGAACCTATGATTTTGATTTTGATAAAGTACCGTACCACGTTATTTATTTGGATGAACCCAATGGATTGCATTTGCTGGAACGAAATACGCCTGTTACTTGGTTGCCAGCTGCGATTTTACGGCCAAGGCTAACTGAGATTAATGGCGCGAACGAGTTCTACGAACTTTTCAATGAGTCTATTTCAATCCTTCCAGGGAAAACAGGGTGTTTGGAGTTTTCTGCTTCGATAAAGGTTGAAAGCGGAGTGTGGCAAGGACACTTGGTGGTTACTTCCGCTAATATAAATGGAGAAGGACAATACGATTATATTCCGATGCACTGGTTGAGACCGGAATGGAATGGGGATGAACTGCACTTAAAACGAACGTATCATTTTGCTGATGATGCACAGACTTTCAAAGTATATTTTTGGAACATGAATGGTCAAGAAGTTGATATGAGTGTTTCTGATTTCAGCTTCAGTGTTCCAGAGTAAAATGGTGGCCGATTTAAGCTAATTTTCGGTAAAACTGAGTTTGATAAGCCGTGCGTTAGGGATAGAAGCGGCATCCCACCACGCGTTTTGCGTGGTGGATATAGCGGAAAGCCAGACCGCTATACATGAGGTTTCGGCCTTTTTAACCAAGGTGCCATAGCTGTAACGCCCAAAATATTTTTGGAGTTTGTTTTCGGAGCAGATAAAAATGTATTTTTGCAGCCCCGTTTAGAACAAATTAAGGTAAAAGATATGTTGGTTATTTCAGTTAAAGAAGGCGAAAGCATTGAGAGAAGTCTTAAAAAATTCAAACGAAAGTTTGAAAAGACAGGTGCAATGCGCCAGCTAAGAGCTCGCAAGCAGTATGTAAAACCATCTGTTGATCGAAGAAAGGAAATGAAGAAAGCACGTTACGTGCAAGGTTTGAGGCTAGAAGAAGAAGGATAGATTTTTCTAGACTTCTGAAATATTATATCTAAATTCCAGTTAGTGAAACACTAGCTGGAATTTTTTTTATGCGCGATATTGTAGATGGGTTTTTAGATTATATCGAGAAAGAAAAGCGATTTTCTGTGCATACGGTTGTTGCCTATTCTAAGGATCTCGACCAGTTTCAACATCACATTACTGAGAATTTGGAGATTACCTCAATTACGGAGGTTGATCATCACGACATCCGATCGTGGATTGTTTCCATACTAGAAGACGATAAGCTCCAGCCTACTTCGGTGAACCGAAAGATTTCTTGTTTACGGTCGTTTTACAAGTATTTGGTGCGAAACGAGATTGTCGTTAAGAACCCAATGTCGAAGATTACTTCGCTGAAAACTAAAAAGAAATTGCCGCTGTTTTTAGAGCAGTCTCAAATGGAGACTCTACTGGATAAGATGGAGTTTGGAGATGATTTCTCTGGTGTTCGTGATAAACTCATTATTGAATTGCTGTATTGCACAGGAATGAGACGTGCTGAATTAATTGGTTTGAAATTGGCCAACATCAATAATTCTAAACAAGAGTTAAAAGTTCTTGGAAAACGGAATAAAGAGCGTATCATTCCGTTATCTCCACAGACAATCAATCTAATAATTGAATATCAACGAGTTTTATCCGGTCATTTCGATGACATATTAAGGAGTAAACATCTGCTTGTAGACGACAAAGGAAAGGAGATGTCGGATGGATTTGTTTATCGAAAAGTGAATAGGTACCTTAGATTAGTAACCACCATAGGGAAAAAGAGTCCACATGTTTTGCGCCACACATTTGCTACTCATATGCTCAATAACGGAGCGGACCTTAACGCCATTAAGGAGTTGCTTGGTCATGCCAATCTTTCTGCCACACAGGTGTATACACACAATACAATAGAGAAGTTAAAACAGATTTATGAACTCGCCCATCCACGGGCATAAAAACAGAAAACCATGAGAGTGAAGATCCAATCAATCCATTTCGATGCAGATGCTAAACTTCTGAATTTCGTAGAATCTAAAGTTGAGAAGTTGAATACATATAGTAACGACATCTTAGATAGCGAGGTTTTCCTGAGACTAGAAAAGAGCAGCAGTCATGAGAATAAGGTGGCGGAGATAAAATTACTGGTTCCTGGAAATGATCTTTTTGCAAAACGTCAGTGTAAAACGTTTGAAGAGGCAACGGATCAAGCGGTTGAAGCGCTAAGACGACAGCTCAAAAAACAAAAGGAGAAGGCTATGGATTAATTTCATGTCCGAATTATTTGATCTTAAGAACTCCAGCTAGCTGGAGTTTTTTGTGGGAAAAAGTTGGCTTTGAGAGGTAATTATTGGCAACAGTTTTCTGAAGATTTTCTCTACTGTAGAAATTCCAGACAAATTTTTTCAATCTGTATTGTTGAATTGTACTTAAAATAGTACATTTGCAGTCCTTTTTCAAGGGGGTTTTGCATTGTAAATACGCTGTAAGCCCCGTGGTTAAAGGAAAGTAGAGTGAAAGCCGGTGTAGCTCAGTTGGCCAGAGCAGCTGATTTGTAATCAGCATGTCGGGGGTTCGAATCCCTCCACCGGCTCGTTCTTTGATAGTATTGTATAGTGTAGGGGGGATACTCAAGCGGCCAACGAGGACAGACTGTAAATCTGTTGGTTTTTACCTTCGAAGGTTCGAATCCTTCTCCCCCCACCACGAAAAATTTAAGCGGGAGTAGCTCAGTTGGTAGAGCATCAGCCTTCCAAGCTGAGGGTCGCGAGTTCGAATCTCGTCTCCCGCTCATTAAGTGAGAATTACCCCAATAGCTACGGGGTGTGAAAGCCGATGTAGCTCAGGGGTAGAGCGCGTCCTTGGTAAGGACGAGGTCGGGGGTTCAAATCCCCCCATTGGCTCAGGATTGCGGACGAGGAGAGAGAGGTATTGAAAAGCAAGTAACAGTAATAATAAATAGTAATAATTAAACAATAATTAACATGGCCAAAGAGAATTTTGATCGTTCCAAGCCGCATGTCAACATTGGTACAATTGGCCACGTTGACCACGGAAAAACAACACTAACTGCTGCTATTACGATGGTACTGCATAAGGCAGGTCTATCTGAGGAAAGAAGTTTTGAATCAATTGATAATGCCCCTGAAGAAAAAGAAAGAGGTATTACAATTAACACTTCACACGTAGAATATACCACAGCAACACGTCACTATGCACACGTTGACTGTCCAGGTCACGCGGATTACGTGAAAAACATGGTAACTGGAGCTGCCCAAATGGATGGTGCTATTGTGGTTGTTGCTGCAACAGATGGACCAATGCCACAAACTCGTGAGCACATCCTTCTTGCACGTCAGGTAAACGTTCCTAGAATCGTTGTTTTCATGAACAAATGTGACATGGTCGATGATGAGGAGTTGTTGGAGCTTGTGGATATGGAGATCAGAGAGTTGCTTTCTTTCTACGACTATGACGGAGATAACACGCCAGTTATACAAGGGTCTGCTCTTGGTGGATTGAATGGCGATGAAAAATGGTCTAAGACCATTCTCGAATTGATGGAGGCTGTTGATACTTGGATTGAGATTCCAAAAAGAGAAATTGACAAAGACTTTATTATGCCAGTTGAGGATGTATTCTCAATTACCGGACGTGGAACAGTTGCTACAGGAAGAATTGAAGCAGGTGTTATCAATACGGGAGATAACGTTGAGATTCTGGGAATGGGAGATGAGAAATTAACTTCTACCATTACAGGTGTTGAGATGTTCCGTAAGATTCTTGATAGAGGAGAAGCTGGAGATAACGTTGGTCTTCTTCTTAGAGGTGTTGAGAAGGAAGCGATTAAGAGAGGAATGGTAATTGCCAAGCCAGGATCAATCAAGCCACACTTGGAGTTCAAAGCTGAAATTTATGTTCTTAAGAAAGAAGAAGGTGGACGTCACACTCCATTCCACAATAAGTATCGTCCACAGTTCTACATTAGAACAACAGATGTTACAGGTGAAATCTTCCTTCCAGAAGGACAGGAAATGGTAATGCCTGGTGACAACTTGACTATTACTGTTAAGTTAATTGTTCCAGTTGCGATGAACGTAGGGCTTCGTTTTGCAATCCGTGAGGGTGGTAGAACTGTAGGTGCTGGTCAGATCACTGAAATCACCAAGTAATATAAATGAAGTAGTAAAAGGTGTTCCGATTTATTGGGACGCCTTTTGCCTTCAATAAACGGGTGTAGCTCAGTTGGTAGAGCACTGGTCTCCAAAACCAGGTGTCGGGAGTTCGAGTCTCTCCTCCCGTGCAGCAACAGAAGAAAAGAAATGGCGAATATTAAGACATACGTAGAAGAATCTTACAACGAGTTGGTAAACAAGGTTTCTTGGCCAACTTGGGCAGAGTTGCAAAACAGCACAAGCATTGTTGCAATTGCTTCTGTGATTATTGCACTTATGATTTTTGTAATGGATTTTATTTTCGGTATTAATGGTGGAGACGATACGGTTTGGAAAGGTGTACTAGGTTTTTTCTATGAGTTATTCTGAGCAACCTGAAGGAAAACAAGGATGAGCGAGAGCAGTAAAAAGTGGTATGTAGTTCGGGCTATTAGTGGTCAAGAGGCGAAGGTGAAAGCTTATATCGAAACTGAGATTGAATATGCTGGAATGGCTGAGCATGTTGCACAAGTTCTTATTCCTAAGGAAAAGGTTTTCCAGATTAGAAAAGGAAAAAAAGTAAGTAAGGAGAGAAATTTCTTTCCAGGCTACATTCTTATTGAAGCCGATTTGATTGGAGAGATTCCACATATCATTAAGAACGTTACTAGTGTTATTGGGTTTTTGGGTGAGACTAAAGGCGGAGCCCCAGTTCCATTGCGTCAGTCGGAGGTCAATAGAATTCTGGGTAAGGTTGACGAATTGGCAGAAAGCGATGAGGAAATGAATATTCCTTTCATCGTTGGTGAGGCGGTTAAAGTTATTGACGGACCGTTCAACAGCTTTAGTGGAATCATTGAAGAAATCAATGAAGAGAAAAAGAAACTCAAGGTTATGGTTAAGATTTTCGGAAGAAAAACTCCGTTGGAATTGAGTTACATGCAAGTAGAAAAAGAGTAAATAAACGAGGATTTATCAGTGCATTGATTTATTGAATGCTTCCCCCTGCGCTGTCTATCATATATAAATAGTTCAAATAAATAGTTAAACATGGCAAAAGAGATAAGCGCATTAATTAAGCTCCAGATTCGGGGTGGTGCCGCTAACCCTGCCCCTCCTGTAGGGCCAGCTTTGGGTGCTAAAGGAGTCAACATTATGGACTTCTGTAAGCAATTCAACGCTCGTACACAGGAAAACCCAGGTAAGGTTTTGCCGGTGGTGATCACAGTTTTCGCGGACAAGTCGTTCGAGTTTGTGGTTAAAAAATCCCCCGTAGCTGTCTCAGTTAAAGAAGCGATTAAGCTTAAGTCAGGTTCTGCAGAGTCCAACCGCGTTAAAGTGGGAAAGATTACTGTTGATCAGATCAAAGCTATCGCTGAAGAAAAAATGCCTGACATGAACTGTTTTACTGTTGAATCTGCCATGCACATGATCGCTGGAACAGCGCGTAGCATGGGAGTGACTGTGAACGGAAAACTTCCAGAAAAAGTTTAAGAAAAATGGCACTTACTAAGAATAGAAAGAAAGCCCTTGAGCTTGTGGATGTTGACACAACATACTCACTTAGCGATGCGGCAGGGTTGTTAAAACAAATGCCAACCATGAAGTTTGATTCTTCGATTGACTTAGCCATAAGGCTAGGCGTTGATCCTAGAAAAGCAAACCAAATGGTTAGAGGAGTTTGCAGCCTTCCACATGGTACAGGAAAATCAGTAAAAGTTCTTGCGCTTTGTACTCCTGACAAGGAAGAAGAAGCAAAGGCAGCCGGTGCTGACTACGTTGGACTTGACGAGTATCTCGACAAGATCAAAGGGGGATGGACCGATGTAGATGTTATAGTAACCATGCCAACGGTTATGGCCAAATTGGGCCCGTTGGGTAGAGTATTAGGACCTCGTGGTCTTATGCCGAACCCAAAAGCGGGAACAGTTACCATGGACATTGGTAAGGCGGTTTCGGATGTTAAAGCCGGAAAGATCGACTTCAAAGTTGATAAGTATGGAATCGTTCATGCAGCAGTAGGCAAAGTATCTTTTTCGGAAGATCAACTTGTTGAAAACGCAAGAGAGTTGATTTCAACACTTATGAAATTGAAGCCATCTGCGGCAAAAGGAACCTACATTAAGAGTATTGCTCTATCTGGGACGATGAGTCCTAGTGTACGGGTTGACGTGAAATCATTCAGTAGTTAATTAGCTAAGTAAAGAACAATGACCAAAGAAGAGAAAAATCAAGCAATTGATGCTCTGGTAGCTGATCTTGACGCCACGGCTAATTTTTATCTGGCTGATATTTCAAACCTGAACGCAGAGCAAACTTATAAGCTTCGTTCTACAGCTCACAAGCGCTCCATTGGAGTGAAAGTTGTGAAAAACACCTTACTCAGAAAGGCGCTCGAAAGAGCAAATGGAGAGTTCGATGAGTTGTATGATGTTCTGAAAGGAAACACTTCAATTATGTTCTCTGAAACAGGCAATGCTCCGGCAAAGCTCATCAAAGAACTTAGAAAGAAGACCGATCGTCCTTTATTGAAAGGAGCTTACGTAGGAGAAAGTATCTATATAGGAGACGCGAATGTTGACCTTTTGGAAAACATCAAGTCGAAAGAAGAGCTTATTGGAGACATTATCATGCTTCTGCAGTCGCCTGCGAAGAATGTTATCTCTGCCCTTCAATCACCTGGAAGAAACCTTGCTGGAATACTACAAACACTTGCCGAAAAAGGCGAATAATCGCCCATCGGTTTTCATTTAATCAATTACAAACACGAATAACAATCAAATAACATGGCAGATCTAAAAGAATTCGCAGAACAGTTAGTAAACCTATCTGTGAAAGATGTAAACGAACTTGCTGGAATCCTAAAAGACGAATACGGAATTGAGCCTGCTGCTGCTGCAGTTGTTGCTGGTCCTGCTGCTGCAGGTGGTGATGATGATGCTGACGTTCAGACTGAATTTGACGTAATCCTTGTTGCTGCTGGAGGTTCTAAACTTGCAGTTGTGAAATTGGTAAAAGAGCTAACAGGTCTTGGTCTTAAAGAGGCGAAAGAACTTGTTGATGGTGCTCCAAAGCCAGTTAAGGAAGGTATTTCTAAAGAAGAAGCAGAAGCTTTCAAAACTCAGCTTACTGACGCAGGAGCGGAAGTTGAGGTTAAGTAATCTCGCACTTCTAATTTTTTAAGGTTGAAGTCAGCTCCGATTAATTTCGGGGTCTGACTTCGACCTATTACCGCTTACACACAATACATTTACAAACCTCAAAATTCAATATTTTGGCTTTGAAGACAAAACCCGGACGTATAAGTTTCGCATCCACAAAGAATCAGTTTGCTTATCCTGATTTCTTAGAAATACAACTTAAGTCTTTTAAAGATTTTTTCCAGCTGGAGACAACTCCAGAAAACCGTCACAACGAGGGTCTCTTTAAGGTATTTGCGGAAAACTTCCCAATTACCGATACGAGAAACAACTTCGTTTTGGAGTTCTTGGATTACTTTATCGACCCACCGCGCTATTCAATTGAAGAGTGCATCGAACGAGGATTGACGCACAGCGTTCCTCTCAAAGCCAAACTAAAGCTTTACTGTACAGACCCTGAACACGAGGATTTCGAGACCATCGTTCAGGATGTGTATTTGGGAACCATCCCATATATGACTCCAAAAGGGTCGTTTGTAGTAAACGGTGCTGAACGCGTTATCGTTTCTCAGCTTCACCGTTCTCCCGGAGTTTTCTTTGGACAGAGCTATCACGCCAACGGTACAAAATTGTACTCCGCACGTGTAATTCCATTCAAAGGTTCTTGGATTGAGTTTGCAACGGATATTCACGGTGCGATGTACGCTTACATCGACCGTAAGAAAAAGCTTCCTGTAACTACATTGCTTCGTGCAATCGGTTACGAAAGCGATAAAGACATTTTGGAAATTTTTGGACTTGCTGACGAAGTAAAAGTTAGCAAAGCCGGATTGAAAAGAATATTAGGTAGAAAATTAGCTGCAAGGGTTCTTCGCTCATGGGTTGAAGATTTCGTAGATGAAGATACAGGTGAGGTTGTATCTATTGAGCGAAATGAGGTAATCATTGACCGTGAAACGTTACTTGAGAAAGAGCACGTTGAGCTAATTCTAGAAGCAGGAGTTAAGAGCATTATTCTACACAAAGAGGAAGTAAACGCGGCAGATTACGCCATCATTTACAACACACTTGCTAAGGATACTTCAAACTCTGAAAAAGAAGCTGTAGAACACATCTATCGTCAACTTCGTAACGCTGAACCGCCAGATGAGGAAACTGCTCGTGGTATCATCGACAAGCTTTTCTTCTCAGATAAGCGATATGATCTTGGTGAAGTAGGTCGTTTCCGTATCAATCGTAAACTCGATTTGAATACTGCTCCTGATCAAAGAGTACTTACTAAAGAAGACATTATCTGCATTATTAAGTATTTGATTGGGCTAATCAATTCAAAAACAGATGTAGATGATATTGACCACTTAAGTAACAGACGTGTACGTACCGTTGGGGAGCAATTATATGCTCAGTTCGGAGTTGGTCTTGCACGTATGGCAAGAACAATTCGTGAGCGAATGAACGTTCGTGACAACGAGGTTTTTACACCTATTGACTTGATTAACGCGAAGACACTTTCTTCCGTTATCAACTCATTCTTCGGAACAAACCAGCTGTCTCAGTTTATGGATCAAACGAATCCACTATCTGAGGTTACTCACAAGCGTAGAATGTCTGCCCTTGGACCCGGTGGTCTTTCTCGTGAAAGAGCTGGTTTCGAGGTTCGTGATGTTCACTACACGCACTACGGAAGACTTTGTACGATTGAAACACCAGAAGGGCCAAACATTGGTCTTATCTCGTCACTTTGTGTTTATGCAAAAGTGAACAAGCTTGGCTTCATCGAAACTCCATACCGCAAGGTTGTAGGTGGAAGGGTTGACATGAATACCGAACCAGTCTACTTAAGTGCGGAGGACGAAGAGAAGAACACGATTGCTCAGGCAAACGCAATTATCAATGATAAAGGCGAATTTCAAGGCGAACGAATTAAAGCTCGTCTAGAAGGAGATTTTCCGGTTGAAGGGCCAGAGGCTATCAACTTGATGGACGTTGCTCCTAACCAGATTGCTTCCATTGCAGCATCATTGATTCCTTTCTTGGAGCATGATGATGCAAACAGGGCTTTGATGGGATCGAACATGATGCGTCAGGCAGTTCCATTATTGAGACCACAAGCCCCTATTGTAGGAACAGGTCTGGAGCCGCTTGTAGCACGAGATTCTCGAGTTCTTATCAACGCAGAGCGTGATGGAGTTGTTGAGTACGTTGATGCTAACAAAATCAGCATTCGTTACGAACGTTCTGATATTGACAAGTTGGTAAGCTTCGAGGAGGACTTGAAAACGTACCAACTTGTGAAGTTCCGTAAGACAAACCAAAACACGTGTGTTAACCTGAAGCCAATTGTGGTTAAAGGGCAGAAAGTGAAGCAAGGCGAAGTTCTTTGCGATGGTTTCGGAACAGAAAAAGGAGAATTGGCAATTGGCCGTAACCTGAAAGTGGCTTTCATGCCGTGGAAAGGATACAACTTTGAGGATGCGATTGTAATCTCTGAGAAAGTTGCCAAAGAAGATATCTTCACATCAATTCACATTGATGAGTACTCGCTTGAAGTAAGAGACACCAAACGAGGTTTGGAAGAGCTTACTTCTGATATTCCAAACGTAAGTGAGGAAGCAACAAAGGATTTGGACGAGAACGGTCTTATCCGTGTTGGAGCAGAAGTTGGACCTGGCGATATTCTTATCGGTAAGATTACTCCGAAAGGAGAAACGGATCCTTCTCCAGAAGAGAAACTGCTTAGAGCCATCTTTGGTGACAAAGCGGGCGATGTAAAAGATGCTTCATTGAAAGCGTCTCCATCATTGCATGGTGTTGTTCTTGAGAAGAAATTGTTCTCTAGAAACATCAAAGACAAGAAGAGCAAGGCAAACGAGAAAAAGGTTCTGGCCAAAATTGATCAGGATTACGAAATAGAATTGGCAAAGCTGAAAGGCGTACTTGTTGATAAACTATTCGTTCTTGTAAATGGAAAAACGGCTCAAGGAGTTGAGAATAACCTTCGTGAAGTATTGATTCCGAAAGGAACCAAGTTCACACAGAAGGCTCTTTCTTCTATTGAGTATGATAATATCAACCCTGCTGGTTGGACAACTGACGAAGATAAAAACACATTGATTAAGGAGTTGCTTCACAACTTCAATATTCGTGTGAATGACCTTCTTGGAACATTCAAGCGCAAGAAATTCGCCATCTCTATTGGAGATGAGCTTCCAGCAGGAATCATCCGATTGGCTAAGGTTTACATCGCTAAGAAGCGTAAGCTGAAAGTGGGTGATAAGATGGCGGGTCGTCACGGAAACAAGGGTATTGTTGCCCGAATCGTTCGTGAAGAAGATATGCCGTTCCTAGAAGATGGAACTCCAGTAGATATCGTTCTTAATCCACTTGGTGTACCATCAAGGATGAACTTGGGACAGATTTACGAGACCATTCTTGCATGGGCAGGAGAAAAACTAGGGCGTACGTATGCTACACCAATTTTTGATGGAGCTACGTTGGATGAAATTGAAGCAGAAATTGCTGAAGCTGGTGTTCCTTCATTGGGTAGAGCATACCTATATGATGGTGGAACTGGTGAGCGTTTCGATCAGCCAGGAACAGTTGGTATCATCTACATGCTGAAACTCGGACACATGGTGGACGATAAGATGCACGCACGTTCTATCGGACCATACTCACTTATTACGCAACAGCCACTTGGTGGTAAGGCCCAGTTTGGTGGTCAGCGTTTGGGAGAGATGGAAGTGTGGGCACTCGAAGGTTTCGGTGCAGCAAACATCCTTCAGGAGATGCTTACAATCAAGTCGGATGACGTGGTTGGACGAGCTAAAGCTTACGAAGCAATTGTTAAAGGAGATCCAATGCCAGCACCTGGTATTCCAGAATCCTTCAACGTATTGTTGCATGAGCTTCGCGGATTGTGTCTGAATGTAACGCTTGAGTAATAATGGTTTTCCTCGCACGTCAAACGTGTGAGGAAGCCTTTATTTAGTTCAACAGAATATTAAAAGTTAAAAGCCCTCAAATGGCCCTCAAAAGAGAGAATAAGATCAAGAGTAATTTTAAGAAGGTTATCATCAGCCTTACTTCACCAGAGAAGATCCTTGAAGGATCTAGAGGTGAGGTTTTGAAGCCTGAAACCATCAACTACAGGACTTATAAGCCTGAGCGTGATGGTCTTTTCTGCGAAAGGATTTTCGGCCCTGTAAAAGATTTCGAATGTCATTGTGGTAAATACAAACGTATTCGTTACAAGGGAATCATTTGCGACCGTTGTGGAGTTGAGGTTACAGAGAAGAAGGTAAGACGTGAGCGAATGGGACACATCCAGTTGGTTGTACCTGTAGCGCATATCTGGTACTTCCGTTCTCTTCCAAACAAGATTGGATACCTACTAGGTCTTCCAACCAAGAAGTTGGATATGATTATTTACTACGAGCGGTATGTAGTAATTAACGCTGGTAGTGCGGTAAACAACGAAGGTGAAGCATTGAACTACATGGACTTCCTAACGGAAGATGAGTATTTGGACGCTTTGGAAAGACTTCCAAAAGAGAACACATACTTGGATGATAACGATCCAGAGAAGTTTGTAGCTAAGATGGGAGCTGAAGCTCTTGAGTCTTTGTTGAAAGGTTTGAAATTAGATGATCTTTCATTTGATCTTCGTCATAAAGCAAACACAGAAACGAGTCAGCAACGTAAGAATGAGGCTTTGAAGCGTCTTCAAGTAGTTGAGGCTTTCCGTGGATCTCAGGAATACGTTGAAAACCGTCCAGAATGGATGGTTGTCAAGGTGATTCCAGTAATTCCACCAGATCTTCGTCCATTGGTTCCATTGGATGGAGGCCGTTTCGCAACATCGGATTTGAATGACCTTTACCGAAGAGTTATTATCCGTAACAACCGTCTGAAAAGGCTGATTGAGATTAAGGCACCAGAAGTAATCTTGCGTAATGAGAAGCGTATGCTTCAAGAATCTGTTGATTCTTTGTTTGATAACTCAAGAAAGTCTTCTGCTGTTAAAACTGAATCAAACAGAGCGCTGAAATCACTTTCAGACTCATTGAAAGGTAAGCAAGGACGTTTCCGTCAGAACCTACTTGGAAAGCGTGTTGATTATTCTGCACGTTCGGTAATTGTTGTAGGACCTGAATTGGACATGCACCAGTGTGGTATTCCTAAAGGAATGGCAGCTGAGCTTTACAAGCCGTTCATCATTCGTAAAATGATTGAGCGTGGAATCGTGAAAACTGTAAAATCTGCCAAGAAATTGGTTGACAAGAAAGATGCTGTTGTTTGGGACATTCTTGAGAACGTTCTTACAAACCATCCTATTCTATTGAACCGTGCCCCGACTCTTCACAGATTGGGTATCCAAGCATTCCAGCCAAAACTGATTGAAGGAAAAGCGATTCAGCTTCATCCATTGGTTTGTACGGCATTTAACGCGGATTTCGATGGTGACCAAATGGCTGTTCACTTGCCACTAGGCAACGCTGCCATCTTGGAAGCACAAATGTTGATGCTTGCTTCTCACAACATTCTTAACCCTGCAAATGGTGCGCCTATCGCTGTACCATCTCAGGATATGGTTTTGGGTCTGTACTACATGACCAAGGTGAAGAAAAGCACAAAAGAAGAGATAGTAAAAGGAGAAGGAATGACGTTCTATTCTCCAGAAGAAGTAATCATTGCGCACAACGAAAAGCGCGCTGACGTTCACGCTTCTATCAAAGTGAGAATTGCTTCTGAAATAGAAGGCGAGAAAGCAGAGATTGTTGAAACAACTGTTGGTCGTGTTCTTTTCAACCAAGTTGTTCCCAAAGGAGTTGGTTATATCGATGAGTTGCTGACTAAGAAAGCACTTCGAGATATTATTGGAGACATCATTTACAAAGTGGGAATGGCAGAATCTGCTCGTTTCCTAGATAGAGTAAAAGGTCTTGGATTTATGAGTGCATTCCGTGGTGGACTTTCGTTCAACTTGGGAGACGTTCTTATTCCAGAGCAAAAGGTTCCGATGATTGAAAAGGCTCAGGCTGAGGTTGATGAGGTAATGAACAACTTCAACATGGGTTTCATTACAAACAACGAGCGTTACAACCAGATTATTGACATCTGGACGCACACTAACTCACGTTTGACTCAAACGTTGATGGATCAAATGAAGAATGATAAGCAGGGATTCAACTCTGTTTACATGATGCTTGATTCAGGTGCGAGGGGTTCTAAAGAGCAAATTCGTCAGCTTTCTGGTATGCGTGGTCTTATGGCCAAGCCGCAGAAATCTGGTGCTACTACTCAAGAGATTATTGAAAATCCAATTCTTTCAAACTTTAAGGAAGGACTTTCAATTCTTGAGTACTTTATTTCTACTCACGGTGCACGTAAAGGACTTGCGGATACAGCTTTGAAAACGGCTGATGCTGGTTACCTAACAAGAAGACTTGTTGACGTTGCACAGGATGTGGTTATTAACGATGTGGATTGCGGAACACTCCGTGGTCTTGTTGCAATTCCATTGAAGAAAAATGAGGACATCATCGAATCATTATTTGATAGAATCCTTGGTCGTACTTCATTGCATGATGTCATTCACCCAGAAACGGGAGATGTAATCGTAAAAACAGGTCAGTTAATTAACGAGCCAGAAGCAAAAATCATTGAAGCATCAGGAATTGATGCGGTTGAAATCCGTTCGGTTCTTACTTGCGAAACAGTAAGAGGATGTTGCGCTAAATGCTACGGACGTGACCTTGCAACTGGCACCGAGATTAAGAAAGGATCTGCTGTTGGTGTAATTGCAGCACAGTCTATTGGTGAACCGGGTACACAGCTTACACTTCGTACGTTCCACGTTGGTGGTGTTGCATCTCACATTGCTTCTGAGTCTAGAATTGTTGCTAAAGCAGATGCTACAGCAGAATTTGACGAATTGAGAACAGTTAAGAGTGCCGAAGGTGATTATCATGTAGTTATCGGTCGTTCGGCCGAACTTCGTCTTATCAACAAGAAAACAGGTATTCTTGTAGCTACACACAACATTCCTTACGGTTCTAAACTGTACAAACAGGATGGTGATAAAGTGAAGAAAGACGATTTGATTTGTGATTGGGATCCATATCACGCGGTTATCGTTTCGGAAGTTGATGGTACAATCGAGTTCGAGAACTTGAACGATGGCTTCACTTACCGAGTAGAGTCTGACGAGCAGACTGGTTTCAACGAAATGGTTGTAATCGACTCGAAAGACAAGAAGATGATTCCTGCAATTCACGTTGCAATGGGAACAGGAAAAAACAAAGAGATCAAGAACTACAACATGCCAGTTGGAGCGCACATCGCGGTTCAAGAAGGCATGAAGGTAAAAGCAGGTGATACGCTTGTTAAGATACCTCGTGTTTCTGGTAAGTCTGGAGATATCACCGGTGGTCTTCCACGTGTTACTGAGCTTTTCGAAGCGCGTAACCCATCTAACCCAGCTGTTGTTTCTGAGGTTGATGGAGTTGCATCTTTCGGTAAGATTAAGCGTGGTAACCGTGAGGTTATTATTGAAACAAGAATTGGCGAGATTAAGAAATACTTGGTGTCTCTTTCTAAACACATCCTTGTTCAGGAAAACGACTTCGTGAAAGCTGGTATGGCGCTTTCTGAAGGAGCCATTACTCCTGCAGACATCCTACGAATCAAAGGTCCAACTGCTGTTCAAGAGTATTTGGTGAATGAGATTCAGGAAGTTTACCGACTTCAAGGAGTACGAATCAACGACAAGCATTACGAAGTAATCGTTCGTCAGATGATGCGTAAAGTTCACATCCTTGATCCGGGAGATACTAAGTTCTTGGAGAAAGAATTGGCGAATCGTTACGAATTCCGTAGCGAAAACGATTGGATTTACGGTAAAATGTATGTTGAAGATCCAGGTCAGTCAGAGAACTTGAAATCAGGGCAGATTATCTCTATGCGTAAACTACGTGATGAGAACTCTGTACTGAGACGTAAGGATTTGAACCCAGTTGTAGCACGTGAAGCAATTCCAGCTACTTCAGAGCCAATTCTTCAAGGTATCACAAGAGCATCGCTTCAAACAGACAGCTTTATCTCAGCAGCATCGTTCCAAGAAACTACTAAGGTTCTTAACGAAGCAGCAGTTAAAGGGAAAATGGATGACTTGCGTGGACTGAAAGAAAACGTAATTGTTGGTCACCTTATCCCTGCGGGTACTGGGCTTAGAGAATACAACAAATTGGTTGTAGGATCGAAAGACGAGTACGAAGCATTGATGGCAGCCAAAGAAGAAGAAGCGGAGGCTTAATAGTGCATTGAGGAAAGAGGTCTGAGGTTAGAGCTTTTCGCTTTAACTCAGACCTTTTTCTTTTTTATTCAAGGCTGGTGGCTCACACATCATTCCTTTAACTTCATACCTTAAAAAATGGCTGACGAAAAACAAAATCCACAGGGACAACAAGGACAGTTAAGCATCGAGCTTTCGGAAGAAGTAGCAGATGGTATTTATTCTAACCTTGCCATCATCACACATTCTACAGCAGAATTTGTGGTCGATTTTATTAAAGTAATGCCAGGCGTTCCAAAGGCGAAGGTGAAATCAAGAATTGTACTTACGCCAGAGCACGCCAAACGCTTTATGAAAGCGTTGCAAGACAACGTTTCAAAGTATGAGGCTGAACATGGCCCAATCAAGCACACGGAAGGACCGCCACCATTGCCAATGAACTTTGGCGGACCAACTGCCCAAGCATAAAGAGGATTAAAAGAGCGCTCATTCAGCGCTCTTTTTTATGGCAAAAAGCGGCTCAAGCACCTATTTTTACGAGAATTCAATGCACGCATTCCTTTCTATGAAACACATTCTATTATTTCTCACAGTTGCTTGTTCCTTTTCATTACAAGCCCAAACTCAGTTTGACCCTAAGAAAATTGACATCGTACGCGATGAATATGGTGTGCCACACATATTTGCTAAAACCGATGCTGAAGTAGCATATGGCCTAGAATGGGCTACTGCCGAGGATGACGTAGATAATGCTCAATTCATGCTTTGCGCGATGCGCGGTTTGTTGGGAAGAAGACAAGGAATTGACGGGGCAAAGATTGATTTTGCAGTTCAGTTTTTTGGTGTTGTCGATTATGTGGATGAGCACTATGAAGAAAGTATTCCGGAAGATTTAAAGCGATTAGTGGAAGGAGCTGCGGCAGGGGCCAACGCATATTTTGCAGCGCATCCAGAAATGGCGTGGGACAAGAAGTTATTTCCAATTATGCCACAAGATTTTGTGACTGGTTACATGCTAGCCATGGGGCTTATGGGTGGAGTACAAGGAACCGTAGAGAAAATGGTTGATGGCAGTATTCAGAACCATGTGCCAAAACCAGAGGACGGAATTGGGTCAAATGCGTATGCGTTTAACTCAAATAAAACGGCTGATGGCAATACGTATCTAGCCGTTAATGCACATCAGCCCATTGAAGGCCTTTTATCGTGGTATGAAGCGCATGTTTGTTCCGAAGAGGGCTGGAATATGGTTGGTGGTCTTTTTCATGGTTCTCCGACCATTTTTTTGGGTACAAACGAAAACTTAGGTTGGGCACACACAGTAGGGAATCTTGATGAGAAGGATGTCTTTAAACTCAAAATGCATCCGAAGAAAAAGCGCTGGTATTCAGTAGATGGAGAATGGCACAAACTAGAGAAAAAACGAGCCAAGCTGAGAGTTGCTCTTGGCAAGAATGGCTGGTTCAAGATTACCGTTGGTAAGACTTTTTACAACAGCATTTACGGGCCAACGTTAGAAAATGACCACGGGTTTTTCTCTCTCAGAATGCCTGCTCTTATGAACATCTATCCTATTGTTCAATGGTATAGAATGAACAAGGCACAAAACTTTACTGAGTTCAGAAAAGCAATAGATCTTCAAGGATTATCCCGTATGAATATCACGTACGCAGATAAGAACGATACGATTTACTTCATCTCAAATGGGCGTATCCCAAACCGAGCTGATGGATACGATTGGAGTAGAGTAGTTCCAGGCGATACTTCCGCTACACTTTGGGACACATATTTACCAGTAGACAGTTTTGCTCAATTTCTGAACCCAGAATGTGGATGGGTTTTCAATACCAACAATTCAGGGTTTGAAGCAACGGCTAAAGCAGAAAATGGAAAGCTGGAAGATTACAACCCGCACATCGGTTACCACAATAAATACAATAACCGAAGCCTAAGAACTTACGAGGTTTTGGAAGGTGAATATGCCGATAAGAAAATCGACTATGAAGGCTTCAAGAGGCTGAAACTAGACCATACTTATCCTGAAAGAATGACCTATCGCGGAGAATTTTGGATGGACGAAATGTTCGTTTTGGACGGAAAGAAATACCCAGAAATAGCGGATGCTCTAAAACGTATTGCGGCCTTTGACAAAACAGCTGATACGCTTGATAGAAATTTCCCAATGTTGTTAATGACCATCTATGAGCTATTGGATTACAACGGTGAAAAACGCGATGAAGCAGCTACTGATTCGGTAAAACGTGTTGCCTTATTTGTCGATTGCATAACTAAAGCGCAGGCCAAATTAATTGACAAGTTTGGAACCATCGACATTGCTTTGCGTGAGCTTCAAGTATTAGAGAGAAATGGTAAATCTGTGGCAATGGCTGGCGGACCAGATGCTTTAAGAGCAGTATTCGGACACTTTATGGAGGACGGTAGAAACCGAATGGTGGCAGGTGATGGCTATTTCCAGTTAGTTCAGTTTACAGAAGATGGTCCAATTATAGAAAGTGCAAGCCCGTTTGGTGCATCAAGCCTTAAAGATTCACCTCATCACACAGACCAAATGTCTCGTTTCGGAAGAGAGGAAATGAAGACAATGAGTTTGGATAAGGAAGAGATCTACAAAAACGCAGTACGCGTTTATCATCCTGAATAATAGAGAAGTTTTAATCTACTCCCACCACTTGAGCGGGTTCAGCTTTTTGAAACTGCTTTCTGGGTCGTCTCTTGGGCCGAATGGCTTTGTCGTTTTACGAATACTTTGAACGATGTGCAGGATGATACCGCAGAACGAAATATCAGACGAGTTTTCTTCCTCTTCCCAACTACGAGATAGATTTCTTAGTTGCATCTATATTTCACTTTATTAAGGCTGATTAAACCATCACTCTTTGGAGGCGTCTATACTTCATCAATCAACAACCAGACATGAAAATGAATTCAAAAATCATCCAAACCATTTTTCTGGCAACACTAGCGCAGTCCACTTTTGCGCAACTTTCTCCGGTAATAACCTGCTGGCAACAAAACACGACCGAAATCGGTTTTGCCGATGCCTTGACCAATGTGCAAGCCGTAAACTACTCTGAAACTTACGCTTATGTAAAGACTGAGGACATTCCTTTTTGGATACCCATTGTGTATGATTGGCCTAACAATCCTTGGTTTGCGGTTCCAATGAATTATCAATTCAGATTCCGGTTGAACCCTACACCGAATGTTGGTCCCGAAACCAAAACAGGTTATGGCCACATTGGCCTTTGGAAAAACGGATGTTCGATCTATAATCCTAAGGATGCAAAGAGTTTTGAGGCAGAAGAAGTTTGGTTTCAGAATGCGTGGTACTGGGAGCACTTGCTTGGCGAAACCTTTGACCATTGTTTAGGGCACCCAAATGGTTCTGGAGAGTACCACACCCACGTAAGCCCAGCTTGCCTCTACGATATTGAAGACAGCCTTCAGGTTTCGCCTTTAGTTGGCTATGGATTTGACAACTATCCCATTTATGGAGGCTACGGATACGAAGATCCTATGGATACCACTTCGGCCATCGTGAGAATGAAAAGCAGTTATCGTCTCAGAAATATTACTGACAGAACAGTTTTACCTGATGGTACTGTTTTACCTGCAAGTCAATATGGCCCAGCAATCGGCCCTCATAATTCCACAAGTACTAACGTTTCTTTAGATGACAGTCCTTTAGCTGCTCCTTTAGGTACATATATGGAAGACTACGAATATGTGGAAGGCTTGGGCGATTTAGACATACATAATGGGAGGTTCTGCATCACAACAGATTATCCAGAAGGCATTTACGCCTATTTCACTACGCTTGATTGGGTTACGGATATTTACGGAACTGGCATCAAACCAGTCTTTCCATTTGTGATTGGAACAGCCTATTATGGTGAGGTTTATGCAATGGACGGCAACACAGGACCCAATTCTGGCTTTGTGGAAATTACTGAGCCCGTGACACCGTATGTATACACGGTTGCATCGATTATGGAAGAAGAAAGTTCGCTTGAAATAAACATCTACCCAAACCCGGTTTCCGACTTATTAAACATTCAAGTTAATGGTGGCAATCCGTCAGAAGCAATAGTGGCCTCAGTTTACAACGTCAATGCTGCGTTGGTAAATAGATTTACGATTGTTCCGGGAATCATCAACAGCTATAAAGTTTGTAATCTGGCCAATGGCATCTACTATTTACAAGTTAGAACAAGCACAAACCTTATGACACATAGATTGGTGGTTACCAAATAGCATTAACGATGAAAGAACTCTTTTTATCTCTGGCCCTTCTATTGAGCTACTCGGCTTTTTGCCAAAACACGGTAGGACTGATTGATTATCAATTTGGCAATTTGGATGGCTACGTGCTGTTTTCGCCAATGCCCTCAACAGAAACATTTCTGATTGATAAATGTGGCGAAAAAGTGCACGATTGGAACACAAGTACGTATCGGCCTGCACTTTCAGCCTTTCTTTTAGAAGATGGTTCTCTAATAAGAACCGGCAAGTTTAACAACCCCGATTTTGATGAAGGAGGAAGTGGCGGAATCATTGAGTGTTTCGATTGGAACGGGACACTTACTTGGAGTTTCATCCTTTCTGATGAGAACAACTGCCTACATCACGACATCCATGTTTTGCCCAACGGCAATATCGTTTGCATTGTTTGGGATAAGTACTCGAAAGCCGAAGCTGTTGCAAACGGAATGAATCCAGCATACCCGAATCCGTACATCTGGAGCGAGAAAATTGTTGAATTGCAGCCCGTTGGTACAAATGAAGCTGTAGTGGTTTGGGAATGGAAGCTGTGGAATCATCTTGTTCAGGATTTTGATGCATCAAAACCCAACTTTGGTGTAGTTGCAGACCACCCAGAATTGGTTGATTTGAACTATTTTCCAAGTCAGGCCAATGGCCCCGATTGGGTTCATCTTAATTCTGTTGATTACAATTCAGCGCTCAATCAGCTTTTGGTCAGCTCACACACCTTCAATGAGGTTTGGATAATCGACCACAGTACTTCTACAAGTGAAGCCGCAAGTAATTCGAGCGGTAATTCTGGCAAAGGTGGCGACCTACTTTACCGCTGGGGTAATCCGCAGACATACGATAGAGGAAACCCGACCACCAAAGAACTTTACGCACAGCACCATGCAACTTGGATTCCTACTGGATATCCAAACGAAGGAAAAATCCTCGTGTTTAATAATGGACTAATGCGTCCGGGAACGTTTTCGTCTGTTGACATGATTGACCCGCCTTTTGATGGTTCATACAATTACTCAATCGGTTCGAACACGGCCTTTTTACCCAACGAGCTCTTTTGGACTTACACAGCCGACCCTCCGTCTGATTTTTACAGTAGCAACATTTCGGGGGCTTATGCCTTGGAAAATGGTTCCTTCTTAATAGCTGATGGTCGTGCCGGAAAGTTTTTTGAGGTTAACGCCAATGGCGAAACTGTTTGGGAATACATCAATCCGATTACCAGTTCGGGTATTGCAGCGCAGGGTTCCGTTCCGGCAAACAACTTGGTTTTTCGTGCAAACTTCTATCCTCCAACCTATGCCGGTTTTGACGGTCAAAATCTCGTTTCAATGGGAGAGATTGAACTGAACCCAACCATTCCATCCGTTTGTGATATTGTTCAAAGCACAGCAGAACCTAATGGTCGAGAAAGTAGCGTTTCAATTTACCCGAATCCTACTTCTGGTGTTCTAAACGTTGATTGTAAAGGCTCAACCCTCACCAGAATTATATTGAAAGATTTGTTCGGAAAAACCATTCTCATGGCAGAGAACAAAACCCAATTGGACGTTTCATTTCTACCTCATGGCGTTTATTCTCTTTCTCTTTACTTCTCGGACAACGAGTTGAAAACGGTTAGAGTTGTGAAGTGATTTTGCTTCTTAAAGCCTTCACTTAGATTCAGGTTTTGCGTTCCCTATCTTCGCGGCCATGAACCTTAAGAAATTCACATTCAACCCGTTTCAAGAGAACACCTATGTGCTTTGGGATGAAGAAAAGAACTGCGCCATCATCGACCCAGGTTGTTCTGATGAACACGAACGAAAAGAGCTCGTTGATTTCATTGAATCCGAAGGGCTGAAACCAATAAAACTGCTAAACACGCATTGCCACATTGACCATGTTTTGGGCAATAAATTCTTAGCTGAGAAATACAAGTTGGGTTTGGAGATGCACAAGTTGGATTTACCTGTTCTAAACGCTGTTCCGAACTATGGGAAAAATTTCGGTTTTGACACTGGCGAAATGGTTCAGCCTTCGGTTTTCTTGGAAGAAGGAGAAACAATCTCTGTAGGCTCAATTGAATTGGAGATATTGTTCGTTCCGGGGCATTCTCCGGGCAGTATTTGTTTCTATCATATTCCAACCAAACAAGTTATTTCTGGCGATGCTTTATTCTACGGAAGCATTGGAAGAACAGACCTGCCAGGAGGTAATCACAATCAATTAATTGAAGCGATTAAAGCAGTGCTTTTGACGCTTCCAGAAGATGTTCAAGTACATTCCGGACATGGGCCATCTACCAATATTGGGTTTGAGAAAAAGAATAATCCATTTTTGAGATGAGGTACTCTTCTTTGATTCTGATTTGCTTGTTAATGGTCAGCATCGAAAGTTATTCCCAATCATTCAAGAACCACCCCGTCCCGCCTAAGGCGGGCCACCCCTCCTTTCAGAAGGAGGGGAGCTGGCACTCCGATCCAATATTGGCAGATTGCGTCAGCTCCTCCCCTGAAAAGGGGAGGTGGCCGCAGGCCGGAGGGGTCTTTCCTGCAAAGAGCCTGTACAGAGATTGTCGAAGCAGACAGTGTCCCGATTTTTTTCGGGACGAGGGGGTCAAACCAATTCGTGTTCTCACCTGGAACATTTATATGCGCCCTCATTCCATCACATTTGATGGGCAGTTTAGACGGGCAAAAGCGATTGGAGAAGTTCTTAAAACGGAAGATTACGATATCATACTTTTCCAAGAAGCTTTTGGAAAAACGAGTAGAAAGAAACTTCGTAAAGCGTTGGCAGGGGAGTTTCCATTTGAGATTGAACCAGAAAACAGAAAGAAGCTAGTCAATAGTGGGTTATGGATTCTGAGTAAGCATGAAATCATAAATTCTGAATTCATCTTTTTTGATGGCTGCTTGGTAAGCGATTGCAAGGCGGCAAAAGGAGCCGTTTTGTTTGAAGTTGAAATCAATGGTCAGACCTATCAATTTGTGAACACACACGTTCAGGCAGAAGATGGCAAGGAGTTTGCTTTGGTGAGAGCCGAGCAATTCAAAATGATTGATCAACTTCTTCAGAAAAATCAAAAGCCGCAAATTCCGCAATTCATTCTCGGAGATTTGAACACGGCTTTCAGCATGAAGGAAGAATACGATTCTATGTTGACCACGCTAAACTCCACTGATGGCAAAGTTTCGGTGTTGGAAGCAAGTGAATTAAGCGTTGCAGAACCTATTACTTGGGGATGCAAGAACAACGACCTCATCAAGAAAAAATGGAAAGGACAAACCTATCTTCTTGATTACGCCTTAGAACGTAAAACGGATTATCCTTTCAAACTCAGACGTGAACTAAAAACTTACACACAACAATGGTCGAAAAAACGGAACCATCTGTCTGACCATTACGCTATTTCACTGACGATACTTCCTTAATTTCGAACTGCAATAAAAAAACCATGACACGACTATTCACCACACTATTTACTGCTCTTCTTTTTACTTCTGCAGTTTCTGCACAAGAAGTTGATAAGCACGAGATTTTCCAGAAAATGATGACCACAATTAAAGGCATCAAAACGCTAAGTTTTACAATGGCGAAAACGGAAAGAATTAAAGGCAAAATGATGCCGGGTTCGCAAGACGTGAAGCTTAACGCGAAACCTTTCAAGGTGTACTTGAAAGTTTATGTGCCAAACGAAGGTGCCGAGGTTCTATACATAGAAGGCGAAAACAAGGGAAATGCGAAGGTAAATCCTGGAGGGTGGTTGCCTAACGTTAATCTAGATCCTGATGGCAGCATCCTCAGAAAAGACCAGCATCATAGTGTAAAGCAACTTGGGTTTGAATACACTGGCGATTTGCTGAACCATGTATATACCAAGTACAAAAGCAAAATCAACGATTACGTTTCTATTAACGGAGAGATAACGTATGACGGCCGCAAGTGCTGGAACGTGACGCTGACTAATAAAGAATACAAAATTGAGGATTACAAGGTTTTAGAAGGAGAGGACATCATTAAAATTGCTAGAAAACTAAGGCTAGATGAGTACTCACTTCTTGAGCTAAACGACAAAAAGAATTTTGATGATGTGAAAGCAGGGCAGACCATCAAGGTTCCCAACTCACTTTGTAAGCAAATTGAGATGTACATCGATCAAGAAAACTATCTTCCGTTATATCAGAAGCTGTTTGATGGAGAAGGTCTTATGGCAACGTACGAGTACACAAAACTTAAAATCAATCCAACCTTTAAGGCAGAAGAATTCACTGAGGAATATAGCGGATACGACTTCTAAAAGTTTGTACTCTTAACCCTAGTGGTTAATTTCGTACTTCGTTCTTTATTTTATTCTTATCAAGAAAGACAGAGGGATAAGGCCCTACGAAGTCTTGGCAACCTCCATGAGAGTGGAAAGGTGCCAAATCCTATTCTCCGCTTAGGCAGAGGAAGAGATAAGCAAAATGTGAGAACATTAAACCGAACAAACAGGGCCTTCAACGAGAAATCGTTGGAGGCTTTTTTTATTAAACCAGTCCATGGTCAATGGACTATAGACCGTGGACAAACGAATTGAAATGAGCAACAGAACAGAATTATTGGAAGCGGCATTAAAGGATAGAATCCTTGTTTTGGATGGTGCGATGGGTACGATGATTCAGCGGCATAAACTGGAGGAAGAAGACTACCGAGGCGACTTTTTTAAGGATGCAGAAAAGCCACTGAAAGGAAACAATGATTTGCTTTCAATTACTCGTCCGGAAATCATCAAAGACATTCATCGGCAGTATTACGAAGCAGGAGCTGACATAGCAGAAACCAACACGTTTAGCGGAACAACCATCGCGCAAGCAGATTATGGATTAGAAGATGCCGTGTATAAAATCAACTTCGAATCGGCTAAAATTGCCCGTGAAGTAGCAGATGAGTTTTTGATTACAGAGCCGAACAAACCACGTTTTGTAGCAGGAGCCATGGGGCCAACAAACAGAACGGCTTCGCTCTCTCCAGACGTGAATGACCCAGGTTTTAGAGCTGTCACATTTGATGATTTACGCGTTGCTTACAGAGATCAAGCAAAAGCATTGATAGATGGTGGTGTGGATATTCTGCTGGTTGAAACAGTGTTTGATACATTGAATGCAAAAGCGGCACTTTTCGCAATTGACGAGTTGTTTGATGAACTTGGATTCCGATTGCCGATTATGGTTTCTGGAACAATTACTGATGCCAGTGGACGAACACTTTCTGGCCAAACGGCAGAGGCTTTCTTGATTTCAGTTTCACACATTCCGCTAATTTCTGTAGGGTTTAACTGTGCTTTGGGTGCTTCGCAACTGCGGCCTCACTTACAAGTGCTTGCGGCAAAATCTCAGTTTAATGTAAGTGCCCATCCAAATGCAGGTTTACCGAACGAATTTGGGGAGTATGATGAAACGCCTGAAATGATGGCTGAGCAGATTGAAGACTTCATGAAAGAAGACCTGATAAATATTATTGGTGGATGTTGCGGAACTACGCCACCGCATATTAAGGCCATTGCGGAATTAGCTTCGAGATATAGTCCACGGACGATTGACGATAGTCGACAGTCCACGGTCGATAGTCCACAGATGACCGACCATGGTCAATAGACGATAGTCCATAGCCTTAAGCAAATAAGAAACAACACCGTGGTCAATCGACTGAATACCATGGACTAATCGAAAAAAATGGCATTCAAGTTTGAAAACCTTACGGTTTGGCAAAAATCCCTGGACTTTTCAGCCAACATACATGAGCTTACTCGCTCGTTTCCCAAAGAAGAACTTTACATCCTATCTTCTCAGATTAAACGAGCGGCCGATAGTATTAATCTGAACATTGCCGAAGGATCAACTGGACAATCGGACCCTGAATTTGGGAGGTTTTTAGGTTATGCGATTCGTTCAGCAATCGAGGTTGTAAGTTGTCTTTACCTAGGCAAGAAGCGCGGCCTAATCAAACCCGAAGAATTTAATAGGCTATATGCCGAAGCCATAATACGCATGACCCAAGCACTCCGTAATTCCATCAAACCCAAAAAATAAAACGACTTCTGTCTATGGACTATCAACCATGGACCGTTAACCATCGACTATCAACTATGGACAATCGACTTAATAAAATTCGCCCCTTACAGCTTTCTGGTCTTGAGCCATTAACAGTATTTGCTGGTTCCAACTTCATCAATGTTGGGGAGCGAACTAATGTGACGGGTTCGCGGAAATTTCTTCGTCTTATTAAGGAAGAGAATTTTGATGAGGCGCTTTCTGTAGCTCGCGACCAAGTTGAAGGTGGCGCTCAGGTGCTTGACATCAACATGGATGAAGGAATGATTGATGGTAAAGAAGCCATGGTCAGATTCTTGCATTTGCTGATGGCTGAACCAGACATTTCTCGGATTCCTATCATGATTGATAGTTCTAAATGGGAAATAATTGAAGCTGGATTGCAATGTGTGCAGGGGAAATGTGTGGTGAACTCTATCAGCCTAAAGGAAGGCGAAGAGCAGTTTATTGAACGTGCTAAAAAGATAAAACGCTACGGTGCTGCAACCGTAGTAATGGCTTTTGATGAAAACGGCCAAGCAGATAGTTACGAGCGTAGGATTGAGATTTGTCAACGTTCGTATAACGTGCTGGTTGATAAGGTTGGTTTTCCTCCACAAGACATCATTTTTGATCCGAATATTTTCCCTGTTGCCACAGGGATGGAAGAACACAACAACAATGCTGTTGACTTTTTTAATGCCACAAAGTGGATTAAGGAAAACTTGCCTGGAGCTAAGATTAGCGGTGGGGTGAGTAACGTTTCATTCTCTTTCCGAGGGAACGACCCGGTTCGTGAAGCGATGCACTCGGCTTTCCTTTATCATGCTATTAAGCATGGAATGGACATGGGAATTGTAAATCCCACTATGCTTGAGGTTTATGATGAAATTCCAAAGGAGCTATTGATTAGAGTAGAGGATGTTTTACTCAATCGAAATGAAAATGCCACCGAAGCATTGCTGGAATTTGCACAAACATTTGTTGGAACAACCAGAGAACGAGTTGAAGACTTAGCTTGGAGAGATGCCCCAGTGGAGCAACGCTTATCTCATGCTTTGGTAAAAGGAATTGCTGATTACGTTGAGGAAGATGTAGAAGAAGCTCGTCTGAAAGCTGAAAAACCGCTACATGTTATTGAAGGTCCGCTTATGGCGGGGATGAATGTGGTTGGAGACCTTTTTGGAGCTGGAAAAATGTTCTTGCCCCAAGTAGTGAAAAGCGCTCGTGTTATGAAGAAGGCGGTGGCTTATTTGCTTCCATACATGGAGCAAGATGAGGATGGCACCGCATCAAAATCTGGTAAAATCTTGCTTGCTACTGTAAAGGGCGATGTGCATGACATTGGTAAAAATATTGTTGGGGTTGTACTGGCCTGCAACAACTACGAAATAGTGGATCTTGGTGTGATGGTGCCTGCGGAGAGAATCCTGAAAGAAGCCAAAGAGCAGAATGTAGATGTTATTGGTTTGAGCGGATTGATTACTCCATCGCTAGATGAGATGGTTTATTTGGCTAAAGAAATGGAGCGCGATGGATTTGACATTCCATTATTAATTGGAGGAGCAACCACTTCTAGAGTTCACACTGCGGTTAAGATTGAAGAACGTTATAAGAAGGGGCAAGCAGTACATGTTTTAGATGCTTCTAAAGCAGTTACCGTAGTGGAAAGTCTGCTTGGAAGTAAGAAAGAAGCGTTCATTTCTAATATCAAAGAAGAGTATTCAAATATGCGTGAAATGCATGCTAGAAAGCGCGCTGATAAGCAGTTTGTTTCACTAGCTAACGCAAGAGCAAACAAGTTTAAAATAGAATGGAAAGCAGAAGATATTGCAAAGCCGAATAAGCTTGGGTTAACGCAGTTTGAGGATTTCCCATTAACAGATTTGGTGGATTATATTGATTGGACACCTTTCTTTCAAACGTGGGAGCTGGCAGGTCGTTATCCAAGAATTCTTACCGATGAAGTAGTTGGCGATGCCGCCACAAAGCTGTTTGCTGATGCGCAAGAAATGCTCAAGCAACTAATTTCTGAGAAGTGGATTTCGGCCAACGGAGTTGTTGGAATTTGGCCTGCTAATGCCATTGGCGATGATGTAGAACTTTATACTGATGAAAGCCGCACTGAAGTTGCTTCAGTAGTTCATTCTCTCAGACAACAAAGCAAGAAAGCGGCAAGTGTTGCTAATCTTGCTTTGGCAGATTTTGTAGCACCAAAAGAAACTGGCCTGCAAGATTACATGGGGGGATTTGCCGTAACTGCTGGTTTGGGAATAGAGAAAAAAATAGCCGAGTTTGAAGCCGACCATGACGACTACAACAGCATTTTGCTAAAGGCCTTAGCTGATAGGTTTGCAGAAGCTTTCGCTGAAAAATTGCATGAGGTAGTTAGAAAAGAAACGTGGGGTTATGAACCAAACGAAAAGCTATCAGCCGAAGAGTTGGTTCGAGAAAAGTATCGTGGTATTCGTCCGGCACCGGGCTACCCAGCTTGCCCAGATCACACAGAAAAGCCTGAGCTGTTCAAATTGCTAAATGCTACCTCTTTAACAGGAATGACGTTAACCGATAGCCTTGCCATGATGCCGGCAGCATCTGTAAGTGGCTGGTATTTCTCGCATGCTGAAAGCAAGTATTTTGGGCTTGGTAAGATTGAAAAAGACCAAGTGGAAGATTACGCTGAGCGAAAAGGAATGGAGCTAAAACAAGTTGAGAGATGGTTGGGGCCTAATTTGAATTATGATTAATCAACCATGCTAGGCAATCTCCCCGTTCTGTAAAAAGTTTATAGCCTTGTGCCATCAACACGGTTTGAACTTCTTGAAACTGTATGTAGCCTAAATGGCGCGTCTCAAAATAGATTTTATCTGGTTTAACCGACCAATTATAACTCTGAAATACCTTTGGCTCAAACCCTTCGAGGTCCATCAGCATAAAATCAACTTTTGTAATCTTGTGCTTGGCAAATAGTGAGTCTAAGGTTAAAGCAGGCACCTTTTGACTTGCTATTTTTTTTGTGTTGATCTTTAAGGATTCCAACTTCGGGTCTAACCGTTGCTATCAGATTGTGCCACTCATCAGATTCACCTTCATCAATAGAGAATAGTTCAATTTCACCATCAGTTTCACCAACTG
>Ga0222662_1000416_pt1 | contig 35153 bp, 32 predicted proteins | sample AntAcemetagen600_FD_179821 | JGI IMG/M metagenome (GOLD analysis project Ga0222662, IMG submission 179821) | Saline water microbial communities from Ace Lake, Antarctica - #600 | ecosystem: Environmental > Aquatic > Non-marine Saline and Alkaline > Saline | place: Antarctica: Ace Lake... | reverse complement strand
GCTGGAAGGCTAATTCGGCATTGCTGTAGGCAGAATCCGAGGTCACTTCTCGATCAATACAACAGGCCAGCCATTCCGGGGGCTGGATGGCCAGCGCGGTCTGCTGATCTGGTGCCTCGACTTCGGCGAGGACCACGGCCGGCACGTGGAGTCGATCGACTTCCCACACGAACCCGGCCTCCCGAATCCGCCAGCGTGTCTTTCGGAGTCGCCGGCCCAGCGTCTCGGGCCAGGCCGCCTCGAAAGCCCGCGCGGTGATGAGCCGTTCAAGTTCTCGGCGGACGAGGCCGGAACCCAACTTGAGCGTGTGCTCGAATCGCGTTGTGCCATCCGAGCATCGATTGGCACGAATTCGGCCAACCTGAGGAGCCTGGTCCCGATCTGGCGGCTGATCGATCGCCCGCTGGAAGTCTGATTCAGTTGCGGCCGAGAGATATCCCTGACGGATCTCAAGTACTTCGATCCGCGGATCGAGCACGGCCGCCTCGCCATCGAGCCGCTGGGGAAGCCGATGCAGCAGCCACTTTCGCTCGATTTCTAGATCGTCTGACGGCCCGCTCACGACGACGCGTCCGAAGGCGCCCCAACCCCGAAATCCTCGGCCATGCCCGCGACCAGTTCGGCGAGCACAAATTTCATATTGACGTTGCGGGCCACCTGAAATTCCGAATCAGCGACTCGCTCGGTCGCACGCGCGAGTCCCTCCATCGCCGCATCGTCCCCCGCTTCCGCGGCGGCGCGGAGTCCCACCCGCAATCGGGTGGCGATGACCGCCGCGAGATGCCCGAGCCCTGCCCGGTTTGCGGCTTCCTTGGAAGCACGCTTATCTGCCTTGACGGCGCGCTTCGCGAACTCATCGACGAGTTCGTACAACGTGTCCGCAAAATTGGACGGCCACTCGCCCCGTTCAAGCCGTGCCATGCCCGGTGAGATGGTCGCGCTCCACGCGAGCATTCCGCTCGACTCCGCCATTTCCAGACGACCGGGTCGACCGTCGGCAAAGGTTTGGATCCACGCTGAGTCGGCGTCCGCGAGCGGCGTGGCACGAGTCGCGAGCCAGGTGCTCATCGCCTGATCGTCAAGGGTTCGGAAGGCGACTCGTCGACAACGACTCCGGACCGTCGGTAGCAACCGTTGCTCGCGATTGGTAATCAAAATGATGATCACCCGCGAGGCCGGCTCTTCCAGCGTCTTCAAGAGCACATTCTGCCCGACCTGATCAAGGAGTTCTGCTTCGTCAATGATGAAGACGCGACGGACGCCCTTGTACGGCGTCCGCGTGTGCACCGCTTCGAAATGCTTGCCGTCCACTTCACCGCCGAGCATGTGTTCTCGAAGCACGCCAATGGGAATGTTCGATTGTTTCGATGCTCGAAGCCGCGTCGACTCGCTGTCCGCCGCGAGTTCCTTGCGAATGACCTTGAGATCAGGATGCGTCCCGCCATCGATCAGCATCGCCGCTTCGGAAGTAAGCGGAGGCGAGAACGACTCGATCGCGGCGGCGTCGAGGTCGGGCTCGAGAAGCAGGCGGGCGAATCGAAGCGCCGTAGATAGTTTTCCGACGCCGGAGGGACCGTGGAAGATCCACGCCTGCTGAATCCGGCCACTGGCCAAGGCCGTTTGAAACTCCTCGATCGCCGCATCTTGTCCAAAGATTGGTACGCGACCCCGGGGATCACTCCGCGACCCGGGAACGCGTGGTGCATCATCGATCACGGCAACTCCGGAACGGAGACGAGTCGGCATTGCTGCGGAACGCGAGTCGACGGATCTCCAGGTCGGATCTCGATGATCACGTCCTCTCCATTGATCAGATGGACCGGAAAGTCCTTCAGGAGCGCTTCAACTTCAGGTGAGAACAGCGTGCTTCGGCCGTCATACGCTCGACTATCAAAGACACCGACGGTCACCACGCTCAGTTCGGTGACCTGATCATGGTGGTACCACGCGTCGAATCCGCGTGCGCTCAGGCTCGCGACCTTCGCTTCGGCCGATCGACGAACTTCTTTCCAGGTGATCTGGTCGCCCCCGAAGGTCCCCCAGCATGCGATCTGGAGCGAGTAGAGCGGATTGACGCCGGGGTACATCATTCGAAGCTGCCGGATGTCCCGCGCTCCGATCGGTGAATCATCCGGAAGTACCGAGAAGAAGGCACGAGAAAAGGCTGGCTGGCCATTCCGCTGCAATGCTTTGATTTTTTCACGGGCCTGCTTCGCGGCGGGCTCGACCGCGGACTTGAAACGGCCGTACCAAATCGTGGATCCCTTCGACGTCGAGCGAATGAAAATGGAATTCAGTTCCGGAAACGTCCGAATGATCTCGCCACGAATGGCTTGGGCCTGCCTCGAGTGGTTACCCCCACCGACCGTGACCAGAATTAAGGACCATCGACCACGAGTATCCATACCACCCGGATCGCCCGCGTCGGACGTGGGATCGGTCGCTTGAATCATGGAGGCGGTTCGGGCATCGAGGAAGACCTCATCCCCCTCACCCATCAGTGATTCACTCGTTCCAAGCCGCCGCGGAGACTCTCCGCCAACCCCGCCAGCCCCCTTTTCAGTCTTCTCACCGCATCCCAGCAAGAAAATTGAGAAAAACGACGTAATTACGATCACCGGCCAAGAAACGTCCCGAATAAGTCCAAGTCCGGAGAAAAACCGGCCTCTTGAAACGGCTCCAGCGGGATTACGGGACATGCCGGTTTGATCCGATTTCATCAAGGCCTCCGAGCGGATCTCAGGAACGAGATCCCAGGTTCAAGTTTCACCCTAAGTCTATACCTATCAAAGGTTTGACGCTTTCGCCCACTCATTCACCGCCGTTCAAGTAATTTCACTCAAGACGACGATATGAATGACAGCACGGAGAGGCAAACAAACCCCCCCGCCTCAGGCTGTGCAAGCGAAGCAATCAGTATGCAGTTCTCAACCCCAGACACGCGGCCTCTTTCGAACGCCGCAGAGGTATCAAGCCCCATGTCCGACATCGCCAACATCGCCGGAAATATCGGTTCACCGACATCTCGTCTGCAACGAGCAGCCCAGATCGAACCCACGCATCGTCCCACAACCCCCACGCCTGACCGGTTTGGAAGAAGGGATGCTGATGCCGTCGAACTCTCTGATCAAGCTCAGAAGTATGTCGAAATTCAGTCCCAAAGTACCGCCCCCACTGATCGAATCGCCCGTATTCAGGCTGAAATCAGTAGTGGCACCTACGACACGGATGCCCGACTTGGCCAAGCGATGAACCGGATGATCGACAACGCGATCGCCTAAGCGGCCGACAGACCAGCGAGTTCAGAAGCCGCCGCCCCCTCGGGCGGCGGCTTCTTTTTTGTTTTCAGATCACCGAACTCGTAGAAATCGCAACCGTTCCCGCCACGAGACCTACTATCTGAAAGTCCGAACCTCTACCTGCGATTCCCGGGCCCCGGGAACCTCGCGAAGGAGTTGAACCCGTGAAGATCTGTTTGTCATTCGTCGGCACCATTCTCATGGCGTCATCATTCGTTGTTTCCGCCTCCGTGGCACAACACACCCCGCCACCCGACGACATCCGGAGCCCTGAGGTTCGACGCGACGCCATCGTTGGGGTCACGCTCGTACCGCGACCAGGCGAGGTGGTCGAGAATGCGACGATTCTCCTCCGCGACGGCATGATCGAAGCGGTTGGAACCGAGCTCGACGTTCCTGCTGGCTACCGGGTCAGGGATCTCGCGGATCACTTTGTCTATGCCGGGCTCATCGATCCATCGATCGTGCGAAGCCCCGGCGCGGCCCTTGAGCAGGCTCGCAACGGCGCCGGTAGTCACTGGAACAGTCGCATCGTTCCCCAAGTGGACATGCGGGATGCGATGACCATCGACAGCGAAGGACGAAAATCGCTTCGGGCGCAGGGCTTCACCATGGCCCAGGTCCTTCCCGAGTCGGGCATTCTTCGCGGAAACGGTGCCATCGTCCTGCTCGCCGAGCGCGATCTGGATGCCCGACCCCTCACTGATCGGGGAATGATGTTCGCATCACTCGAACAGGGCGGCTGGGGTGGAAGCAGTGGATACCCGGGCTCAAAGATGGGCGCCATCGCACTGCTTCGACAGACCCTCGAAGAAGCCCGCTGGCATGCACGTCACCGCGCCATTTTCGCCAACGACCCGAACGGGATGGAACCTCCCGAGCAATCCGATGCACTCGATGCACTCAATGACGTGATCAATGGACAGCAGCTCGTCATCTTCGATGCCACCAGTGAACTTGATGCCATCCGCAACGCTCGCATCGCGGAGGAATTTGAACTGAGGGGAATCCTGCTCGGATCTGGCATGGAGTTTCGCCGAACGGCCGAGATTGCGGCGACCGGACTTCCGGTCATCACGCCGCTGAACTTCCCCAAGGCGCCGGATGTCAAGGATCCTTACGCCGCTGATCGGGTCACTCTCCGGGAACTACAGACCTGGAAACATGCCCCCTCAAACCCACGGCGTCTTCTCGAAGCGGGCATCCCCGTTGCCCTGACCACCCATCGCCTCGATAGCCCGGGTTCCTTCCATGCGGCCGTCCGAAAATCGATTGACGCTGGCCTCAAACCGGAAGAAGCGTTGGCCTGTGTCACCACGCGGCCCGCACGTCTCCTCGGCATCGAATCTTTGGCGGGAACGGTCGAACCAGGGCGAATCGCCAATCTTCTAGTGGTCGACGGCGAGCTGTTCGCCGAAGGCACCGACGTCCGCGAAGTTTGGGTTGCTGGACGTCGAAGCGAGATCAAGGCCCCGACCAAGTTCATGATCGGCGGCACCTTCGACGTCATCGTGGACGGAACGGTTCGGGAGAATCTGAAAGCAACGATCGATCCCGATCGCAACCGCCTCACGATCACCGCCGAGAATGAAGAACCCGACGCGGACGCCAAGGACGAAGACGCCGGTGAAGAAGCCGCGGAAGGCGAGAAAGCCACGGACGAAGTGCCTGGCCGGGACGATCCCGTCTCGGGTGTTTGGGACTGCATGGTCGAGATCCCCAACATGGGCGAGATCCCGATGACCATGACCTTTACGCTGGCCCCTGACGACCGAGTCACCGGGGGAATCACCAACCCGATGTTCAACACGGAAGTCAGTGGCCGTTTCGATCGAGCAACCTCGAGCATCGACCTCACCGTCTTGATGGAGCAGGGACAGTCATCCAACATGGAGCTGAAGATCGCGGGGAATACCCTCACCGGTACGGGGAGCGGCGGACCCGGCGGTGGTTCGGCAAGCGTCACCGGCAGCCGCCAGGCCGGCACGGAAGACGGTGACGGAACGTCATCACCTGCAAAGGCCAAGCGAAGCGGTGGGCTCCGAAACACCAAACTGGCTCGCCGGAGCCTCGGTTTCGCCTCCGACGGCGAAATATTCGGCGTAGAAGGCGACGTGATCGCAACCGCGGTCGTCATCAACGATCGAGTCGTCGGTTCACTGCAGACCATCCGTGGGAAGTTCGTTCCATTCGAGTTGAAGGCGAGGCCTGATTCGGAAGACGATGAAACACCAACCACGGATGGCGAAGCGGCCGACGAAACGGAAGAAGGCACGGAGACCGAAGAAGGCACTGAATCAGAAACGCCCGTGACTGCAGTCGCCACGATCGAACAGCTCCCGACTCCATTGGGGATGTATGGCCGGCTCGATTCGCCTCGACAACGTCCCGTGCTCATTCAGAATGCGACGATCTGGACCTGTGCCGATTCTGGTGTTCTAGAAAATGCTGATCTGCTCGTTCAAGAAGGGAAGATCGTCGCGGTTGGTCGCGACCTTGTTACCGATGACCCGGAGGTTCTGGTGATCGACGGGACCGGCATGCATGTCACACCCGGACTCATCGATTGTCACAGCCACACGGGAATCTCCGGAGGCGTCAACGAAGGCGCTCAGACCAACACGGCGGAGGTGCGGATCAGCGATGTGATTGATCCGGATGACATTGATTTTTTCCGCCAGCTTGCCGGCGGGCTGACCGCCGCAAACCAGCTGCACGGATCCGCCAATCCGATTGGTGGCCAGAACTCCGTCGTCAAGCTCCGCTGGGGCGGAACCGTCGAAGACATGCGGTTCGAGAATGCCAAACCCGGCATCAAGTTCGCACTGGGCGAGAACGTCAAACGCGGCGGCGGATATCCCAACACTCGAATGGGTGTGGCCGCGTTCATTGAAGATGCCTTTCAGGCCGCTCGCGAATACGACGCCAGCCGCGATCGATTCATCGCACTTCCGCCGGAGGAGCAAGCAAGACAATCACCACCCCGCCCTGATTTCGAACTCGACACCATCGTGGAGATCCTCGACGGCGATCGAATCATTCACTGCCATAGTTATCGACAGGATGAAATTCTGATGCTGCTGCGACTTTGCGAACGCTACAACGTCCGCATTGGAACGCTCCAACACATTCTCGAAGGCTACAAGGTCGCCGACGAGATCGCCGCGCATGGTGCCGGGGCAAGTAGCTTCAGTGACTGGTGGGCGTACAAGATGGAAGTGATGGATGCCATCCCCTACAACGGCTCGCTGATGCAGGATGTCGGCGTGCTGGTCTCATTCAATTCAGATGACGACGAAGTCGCCACCCGAATGAACGACGAAGCCGCCAAAGCCGTCCGATGGGGTGGACTCGAACCCCATGAGGCCTTGAAGTTCGTCACCATTAATCCTGCACGGCAACTGCAGATCGATGCTCGGGTTGGTTCACTCGAACCGGGGAAAGATGCCGACTTCGTTCTATGGAACGAGCCGCCACTGTCGAGCTACGCCCGCTGCGAACAGACCTGGATCGACGGCGCTCGCTACTACGACCGCGAAGAATCTTCCAATGCACACGCGTCGGCGATGTCCGAGCGCGGCCGATTGCTCGCGGAAGCCGGCGGTGGAGGAAGTGATAAGCCGGCGGCCGCAGCGGGCTCGGAAGGACGCGGTGAGCGGCCAGGTGGAAGACCAGGCGGAAGAGGTGCCAGACGGCCCGGAGGGGGCCGCCCCACCGGTCTGCTGGCACGGATGCTCCAAGATCGCGAAGAAGTTCTGCTTGAGCGTGTGGCTCGAGGAGAGGACCCTGCGGCGATTCGTGCCGGGGAATGCGGATGTGGTTCCGCATCGATGATCGAACTCGCTCGCACACTGGCGCGGGATCGCGCCCGCCTAGAGACGCTCGGATCGGAGGAGGCACCATGAAATTTTTACACCTTGCACTCACGACGTTGACCGCTTTGGTCGTTGGCCACTCAGCCTCGGCCCAGTCCGCACAAATCCCGGCACCGCCACAGGAAAGCCCGCTGTTGGTTGTGAACGCCTCGCTCCATCCCGTCTCGGATGATCACCCGCCCGTCGTGACCGGTGGCTGGATTCGATTCGATGCGGGCCGTATCACGGCGGTCGGGGCCGGAAATCCCCCGACGGAGATCACCGAGGCGGCCACCATCATCGATGCTCGAGGCTTGAGCTTGGTACCTGGGTTCATCTCCAGCGCCAGCCAAATCGGCCTCCTCGAAGTTGGACAGGTGGAAGCCACCGATGATCGGAATGAATCGGGCGATCGCAGCCCAGAGGCGGCGGCATGGATTGCCGTGAACCCCGACAGTGATCTCATTCCGGTGGCCCGTTCGGCGGGGATCCTGCACACCATGGCAATGCCCCAGCGCGGAACGATTCCGGGCCGGGCGAGCATCCTTCGAATGGACGGATGGACCACCGAAGATCTGGCACTGGTTCGTGATGCCGGCGTCATCGTGAGCTGGCCGATGGCGGCATCGATCCGCGCCCCTTGGATGCGCCGCGGCGGTGGCGCTCAGCGATCCGATATCAATACTCGACTCAAGGCCATCGACTCGTGGTTTGACGATGCCCAAGCTTGGGCCGATGCCCGAGCGGCGGACCCCACCGTCCCCACCGATCTTCGCTTCGAAGCCATGCAGCCAGTTCTTCGCGGTGAGCGGCCCGCGTTCATCCGCGCCGACTCACGCGGCCAGATCGAGACCGCCCTTGCCTGGGCGATGGCTCGAGGACTTCGGCCAGTCATCGTTGGCGGCAGCGCCGCGGCCGAGTGCCTGCCGTTGCTCAAGGAAACTGGAGCTTCAGTAATCCTGACGCAGGTCCATCGTCTACCGTCCGCCCGACACCACGCGATCGATCGGCCATTCACCGTTGCGACGGCGCTTCATCAGGCTGGAATTCCGTTTGCGATCGCGGCCGAGGATGAGCCCGCCCATGAACGAGGGCTGGCCCATCAGGCGGCCACTGCCGCTGCTCACGGGCTTCCGCACGATGCGGCACTGCATGCGATTACGCGGGGACCTGCCGAGATCATCGGCGTCGGTGATCGACTTGGTTCTCTCGAACAAGGACACAGCGCCACATTTTTCCTCTGCGATGGCGATCCGCTCGATATCGCCAACCCACCGATGCGAGCATGGATCGACGGCCGCGAGATCGACCTCGGTGACCGACAGAAGCGCCTGTATTCGAAGTATCAGGAGAAGTACCGACAGAAGGGGCTAATCGACGGCTGAGTATGGAATCAATCCGCCAATGAAACCGGCAGGTCGAATCCTCGCCGTTGGACCAGTCGGGCCCCATCCCGGCCCTCGTAGATCGCTTCGATCCTGAGACGCCGGCCCTTGACGAGACCAGGCAGGTCGAGATTCATGGACACGAGGTAACACCCCGACACTGGCTCGAAATGCGCCATCGACATGGCTCGATCATCGAGCGAGAGCCGTTCGATCACCGCTTCATCATTCTCCGCCTCGCGGGTGACGGCGATCTCCAGCGTGCCGCAAGCCTTGGTCGGGTCACCATCGACATCTGTAAAAAGAATCCGAACCTCCAACGGCCGGATGCCATCGGCATCAGGTCGGCCCACCCGGGTGAGTTCTGAAATCTGCATCTGCGTCGGCCACCAAGGCCATGCGAGGTCAGTTCGAGGGTTGGTCTTGTTGGGCGTACATGCCACGACGCTCCAAATCATCACGAGGAGCAGAACCGGGACGATGACACGTCTTGCGTGAAAATCAGGGGCGGTGACGGTCATCCATTTCAATCTCGGTTGGATTTCGAGGCGCCGGCGTCTGAGTTGGGTCAGACAGATCTTCAATCTGTGAATAATGATCGAGATTGAGCGTGGTGATTTCTCCGCTGTCGAGGCGAATCTCGAGCCGGTCGAGCCACAGTCGATCATTCTTCGAATGGGCGTACCAAGACCCGGTTTCAGCCTGCCGATACCGGAGCACGATGCCTTCACACGTGGTCGACCAGACGCCATTGGTCTGCGGAACTTGCTGAGTCACCCGAATTCGGGTTCCCTCATCGAGGATGGACGTTTCGATTGCCATGCGTTTTGAAGTATACGCCCACGGGCGTGTCTAGGACCGTCCAGATCAATTGGGGCCTGGCTTTTTCAATCTGGTCCGGCAATGGCTGATGCGGGTCCAAGAAGGCAGCGAATGGCGGCTGATCGCCATGCCGGCCCCATGCGTTCCGAAGCCACTCGTCGAACATCATCCGGATCAATCGCATCGAACTCCGCCAGAATGGCCTCCGTCGACCGAGCTGTGCCGCGCCGAAAAACGTCCAAAGCAAGTTGCCGGGCCCGCGATGGCCCGTGCTCCTGCTGCATCAAGCCACCGGACCGGAGGCCAACTGCGATCCGAGTGACCTCTTCGTCGGTCGGTCCACCATCGAATTCTTCCAAGACCGCGTCGATCCGTTCCAAAGTCTCCGCAACCCGCTCTGGCGTCGTACCGGCGGAAATGGTGCAGGCACCGAGTGCGAACCCCTCCGAGTATCGGGCCGAAACGGAATACGCGAGCCCACGTCGCTCGCGAACATCCAGAAAGAGGCGGCTGGAACTCCCGCCCCCGAGCACGCCAACGGCGGTTCGGAAAGCGAGGTGGTCGGGATCGGCCGCAATCGGGCCTGCAAGCCCGATTCCCAGATGAACCTGTGACGTTTCTCGCTCGATTCGGAGCGTTCCACCAACGGGTTCGCCAACGATTTCCGGCGTCGGGCCGGTTCCAGTCCAGTCCGCGAGCCTCATCGACAGCTGCTCGACCACGCGATCGTGATCGACGTCGCCCGTCACCGCCAGAATCGAACCCGTGGGCCTTGCCACTTTCGTCCAATACCCTCGGAGATCATCGGCAGTCGTCGCTTCGATGTGCTCCTGAATGCCGAGACCGTGCCGGTGAAATGGCGATGGGTAACGGATCTCGTCGAGTCGAACCGCCGCAAGACTCGCCGGATCATCCTCGATTCCCGATAGTTCCTGAAGACAGAGTGACTTTACTGGAGCCAATGCCTCGCCTGGGAATCTTGGTTGCAGAACAAGGTCAACCAGGAGGTCGAGACCCGAGGACAGGTCGGATCCGGCGAGCGTGGCCGCGATGTGCTGGTGATACGTGTCTGCAGATACCGAACGCCGCATCCCAAGTCGATCCATCGCATCCGAAAATTCTCGGCTTTCGAGCTCACCAGAGCCCCGCATCAGAAACTCAGAGAGAAGCGTCGCCCAACCATCTCCCCGTTCGAGCGGGTCACACGCGCTGCCTCCGGGGACCAGCCAGATCACACTGGCAGACCGTTGGGAAGGATTGCGCTCGGTGATGATCTGGAGACCGTTGTCGAGACGAGTGGTACGAAGGTAGTTGGGAGCCTGGTTCATCGGTCCAGAAGGGTACCCGTCGGAATGACGGTTCGTCGCCAATTCCCCACTTCAGCCGCCACCTCTTCATGAGCTTTCGCCCGCACAATTGATCCAAAAGTCACGACCGAGCGGAATCTGCCCCAAAGAATCGAGGTGTTTCTTGCTTTGCCCGACCCCAAATCTGAGAGTCGAGCGGGAGCGTGCAAGCTGATCATTGGGAACTGGAATCTTGACGATTCCGGTTCCTGACTCATCTCGGCGGCGAATTGTGGAAGGGAAATCATCATGCGATCAACACTCAACGTGCTCACCATCCTCGCCGCAGGCCTGTTATTCCTTGGCGGTTGGCGGATCTATGACGATGCCCGGCAGGAAGATCGTCTCATTGAGTCCACTCGGCTCGCCAAGGACCGGATTCACGCTGAGATTCGACTGCGAAGCGCTCTATCGGGTGCGGTCGTCTCTCGAACTGGCTGGATCCAGACGGTTGAGCCGAGCTGGTTCAACCCGATTCCGCACAATGCATGGTTCAAATCGTCATCGCAACCTTGGATCGAGATCGCTCCCGAATCCGCGGGGAGACGTCAGGATCCGCTTGAAATTGCGATCACGAATCCAAATCAAGCCGCGTGGTGGTTCAATCCGAATTCCGGATCACTCCGAGCCCGCGTGCCTGAACTGACCTCTGGAAGTACCACGAGAGCGCTCTACGAACTCGTCAATCAGTGATCCCGGGAAGATCTGCAAGCGTGTCTTCGATCGAATACCGACCGGGCGGGCGGCCCTTCGCAAGCCAAACTGCTGCTCGAAGTACACCGTGAGCAAAGACACCACGATCTAATGCCTGATGCTTAAATTTGATGATCTCGTCATCACGGACGAAGGTGACTTCGTGCTCTCCCACAACTTCACCGACGCGTCTTGAGACGACATCCTCATCACCGATGTCTCCCCGGCTCATTCGAAGATCGTCCACCAGACGTCGCGCTGTTCCCGACGGCCGATCGATTTTTTTCTCATGGTGCGTCTCTGAAATCGTCACGGCCCATGAATCCGTGAGCAATCCGATGGACCGAAGCGCCACTCGGAGAATCGCCACGCCCATCGAGGTGTTTGGTGCGTGAAGAACTGGAATGTCCGATTCTGCCGCAATGAGAGCTGTTTTTGCAGGCTCATCTAACCCCGTCACGCATTCCAACAACGGCACTTCATGCGCTTTCGCAATCGCCACGGATCGATGAACACCCTCCAGTGATGACACATCAACGACCACGTCGAACGGCTCGTGCCCCTCTGGGAGAGGGTCGGAATCATTTCGGTTGACCGTTGCAACGACTTCACAGCCATGCTCAATCGCAATTCTCACAACGATTTTGCCCAGTCGCCCCTGCCCGCCAACCACGCAAAGACGAATGCGACCGGAATCTGACTGAGAACGATCAAGAACGTTTTTTGTCAAGGTTCTTCCCTTATGTGTCCGAAGAGGGTACAAATTTCCAAGAAGTGGGCGCCGTTGCGCCGGCCACTCACCTCCGACACTCCGACAGCGCAACTACAAGGAGCCATGATCATGGCTAAGAAGAAAAAAGCGACTCGAAAGAAAGTCGCAAAGAAGGCTACCCGTAAGAAGGTTGCCAAGAAGACCACGCGTAAGAAGGCTGCCAAGAAGACCACGCGTAAGAAGGCTGCCAAGAAGACCACTCGCAAGAAGGCTGCCAAGAAGAAGGTCGCCAAGAAGGCCACTCGCAAGAAGGCTGCCAAGAAGAAGGTCGCCAAGAAGAAGGTCGCCAAGAAGGCCACTCGCAAGAAGGCTGCCAAGAAGAAGACCACGCGTAAGAAGGTCGCCAAGAAGGCCACTCGCAAGAAGGCCGCCAAGAAGAAGACCACGCGTAAGAAGGTCGCTAAGAAGGCCACTCGCAAGAAGGCTGCCAAGAAGAAGACCGCTCGTAAGAAGCGGTGACTTCCTGGGGCGATACCCTCGGGGTATCGTCAGCTATGATCAGGCATTACTCCGACCCGGAGCCATCATTGGCTCCGGGTTTTTCTTATCGATCAACTCCATCTATACCGCCTCCATATCGGGCGGTCCGACCAACTCATTCCCACTTTTGATCCAGACCGGGGCCTAGATTCTGGGATCGAACGAGGGTTCTTAGCTACACTCTTCATATTGCTGAGGCCTTATTCGCCTCCAAGATTCAGAAGTCCAGGAGGAGTAGGATCGATGGCCCACATCATCGCTGAGCCGTGTATCGGTACCAAAGACACCGCTTGCGTCGAAGTCTGCCCGGTGGATTGCATCCATCCCACGATGGATGGCGGTAAGCACGAAGATGCCGACCAACTCTTCATCGATCCCGATACGTGCATCGACTGCGGACTCTGTGTCGATGAATGCCCGGTTCAGGCGATCTTCCCGGAAGAAGACCTCCCGCAGGAATGGCATAAGTACATCCAGATCAACACGGACTGGTTCAAGAACAATCCTTGACAGACCCGCTGCGTGCTTTGGTGTCACGGCGGATTGCATCTACATCCAGAATGAGAACCTGAAGCACTCGACATCCAACACTGGCGGAGTGCTTTCGCATTGGCCTCGAAGAGCACGCTCGCTATTTTCTGGCGTCCGATGTGCTCGCTGCCAGTGACCACCCAGAATTGATGCCACGGGTCGCCTTTGCTGACCAGACGAACCTGATATCGCCCAATCCCTCGCGGGCGGCACGATGATCAGAATCGCGAAGTTTGAGGGCCCGCAATCCCTCGATCGCGTCCCTCGCCACGATTACCAAAACGGATACCGCCCACCCGCGACAAGAGTGTCACGAGCGGGCGGATGGTTTACTTCGCCTGGTTGAAATCAACCGAGTCCCAATCAACCCGCCTTGCGGTATCGATTCTGAGCCTCTTCTTGGTCTCGATCGACGCCACTGGGAGCCTCGGAAGACTCGCTCCAGTCTTCGATTCGGGATCCAAGATTCAGTTCGCTGGACATCGTCTTGCGATATCCAAGTCGACGGACGACCTCCAACACATCGGTCCAAGTGGGAAAGCTGACCTCATTCACGCGTTTGAAAGTATCGATGGCATGGAGGAACATCTGCTGCTCCTGAGTCATCTCGCCCTCTTCGGCAGTACGAACCCAGTCGGTGAGCCGGCGGCCTGGTCCCCGCCGTCGCTCGAGGTTCGTTTCGTCTTCGCCGGCACGGCGATCGATACCGGTTCGGCGATCGATCACGCTTCCGGTCTTGGTGGGGTCGAACTGTTGATCTTGCTTCTTGCTGGTCATCGGATCGTCTCCGGGTCTGCGGATACACTGCGAGATTGGGAAGGCCACTCAGACGCCAATCCCGAACACAGTTGTTCTTCTCCATTGGAATCGGATGTCCACGACTCCCACTACAGCCGGCAACCGGACTCGGACCTCCAACGAGGGTGGATCTGTGCCGTTCAAATGGGTTGCCTTCATTCTCGGACTCTTACTCCCCGGTCTCGGCCACATGTCCATCGGAGAAAAAGGTCGGGGATATCGGATTTTGGCGGGCTTCCTCGTTCTCTGGTTTAGCGGTCTGCTGATCGGCGGTCTGGGGAGCGTTCGGTCCTGGGATCCTCCCTACACCAACCCCGCAGCCGGTGGAAAACGCAATCTGTGGTTCATTGCCCAAGCGGCCGCCGGACCGATCGCCTTCGGTTTTGCAGCGCTTGACGCGTCACTTATCCGGGGCGCCGAAGATGACGACCTGATCGAAATCACGATGCACGATCGGACCATCGGCACCGCGTACCGATTCACCTCGATCGGACATGCCGCCGACTTCGGAACGTTGTTCTGCGCCCTCGCGGGTCTGATCAACTTCGCAGTGGCGCTGGATGCCGGCGCTCGAGCCACCTCGGACCGCCGAGGGGGTCGTCCATGACCGCGTTCGCATGGGTCCCCTTCATGCAGCCGCTGCCTGGCGTTCAGGCCAACTGGCTCTGGCTCCTACCGGTTCTCATCTTTGGCATCGCCATGATGTACAAGGCGGTTCGAGTGGTCGATCTTGCGAACTACTGGCGGGAAGTTGGCTCGATGACGATCCAGATCCTGCTGGCCTTCCTCGGACTGGCGACCGGCGTCTTCATCATCGTGCAGTGGATCGTGCCGCTCCTGCCCGCGGGTTGAGTTTCGGGATCCCCGGAATTCGGTATCAAGACGCTTCAACCGAGATATTGATTTCAAGACGTTGACACCGGACTTCTGATCAGCGCGAGCGTCATGCTCATCGCTGTGGATCTCGCCCCGCAAGGTTTAGGAGCGAAGCCTGATCTTGTGATGATGCCTCTTACAGAGATCGAGCCCGGTGAAACGCTCGATCACTCGCTTCACCCGCTGTCGCCTATCCCGAGTGGTCAGTCGGTAATCAGGATTCACGTTGAATTCACGGTTCGCCTTGTTCTCCAGCCAGTCCCGCATCACTTCGGGATGGGCTCCGGCGAATGGTTTTAAGTTCGTCGGATCGACGTCTTCGTAGGGGCTTCCCTTGGTGCGGTGTTCGCCCCAGAAAGAACTCACCTGTCGCGATTTCTCATCATGCGATTCGACTGATCGCACCCACCCGTAGTGATGGATCGTCGCATCGCTCTCGAGCGCCTTCGGATATCGCCCCCGCCTATTCTTATCCATGACGACAAAGAAGAGACCATCCGGGGCAATGACTCGGATGTCATGATTTCGAATCATCCGCGGCTCAACTCGGTACCACGCGGGTCCGGTTGCCACTTGGTCAGGCGTCCCATAGAAGTGGTGGTACTTAAAGGCGATTGCCTCGATGCGGGGATCCTCGTCCGCCTGCTCCGCGAGCTCGCGAATTCCCTTGATATCTCGCTCGTGCAGCACCTCGTCGCCCTCGAGATAGAGAGACCAAGCACCCGTGGTGTTGAAAAGGCCAATCATCTTCTGTTGGCCGTAGACGAAACCACGTCCAGTGGTTCCGTTCCACTGGGTATCGATGATCTTTATTCGTTCATCACCGATTGCTTCGATCGCCTCGCGAGATTCATCGTTGCACTCTCCGAGCGCGATGATGTACTCATCGACGAGTGGAAGGGCCGATCGAATACTCTCGAGAAACGGATACCCGAGCTGAATGGGATTACGAAGAAACGTGAATGCGCTAATCTTCATCGGAGACATCCATTTCTGATGCTTCGCGACCGAGAACGTTCCAAGCCGCGCGTGGTATTCTTCATGCGGTCATAATATCCGCCAAAGTCACGTCTGCCGCTGAAGCAACCCCGCCGCCTTCACCGACTCGATGGCCTTTCTCCAGAACGACGGGCAAAGTGACATGTTCCCCCCTTAACCTGAGGACTCATGTGGTTTTTTCGACGACGAAGACGCAAGAAACTCCTGGCTGAACCGATGCCCGCGGTCTGGCGTCGAACGCTCCAGGAGCACATGGTCCATTTCCGGATGCTCGGGCCGCAGCAACGAGAGAAACTGGAAAACAAGGCCCGGATTTTTGTCGCCGAAACACACTGGGAAGGTTGCGGCGGGCTCGAACTGAATGATCGAATGCGGATCCTGATCGCGGCCAATGCCTGCTTGCTGGTTCTCGAAAACGACGCCACCCTCTTCGAGTCGGTCTCAAGCGTCCTGGTCTATCCCGCTGGAGTGGTGGTACCAGAGCACCATCAGGGCAACGGCATCGTCTCCGGATCCACCCCGATTCTCGGCCAAGCGAGATTCAACGGCCCGATCATCCTGAGCTGGTCCGACTCGATCTACGCATCGCAGCACATCGGAACTCGCAACGTCGTGCTTCACGAGTTTGCGCACGCCCTCGACATGCTCAACGGCACGGTCAACGGTACGCCACCGATGCGGAAGGGACTTCACGCGCGATGGGTGGAGGTCTGCCAGTCGGAATACGAAGATTTCCGAGTGAGGCTCGATCATGGTGCACCTGGCGTCATCGACCCGTACGCCGCCACGAATCCCGGCGAATTCTTCGCCGTGGTCACCGAACACTTCTTCGAGCAACCTCACGTGCTCCACGACCATCACCCAGCACTCTGGGAGATGTTCGCCGAGTACTACGGATATTCCTTCGGCGGCGGCTGAGGGGTGGTCCAGGCTTGGCTCAGGACGTTCGACGCACGCCGCTGCCGGGCTTCTCGCCCTTCGATACCGGCTTCCCAGCGCCCTTTCGACGTCCCCCGTGACCGATGCGATCCCCGGAACGAGCCCGGGTCTTGCGGGCCGCGTTCTTACCGCCGCTGGCGGCGTCTGAATCACCCTTGCCGCCTTGAGCACCACCGGAACGTGGCCCACGCGGCGTGCCGCCGCCGGCCTTTCCAGAGCCAGCGGACCCGGATTTCGATCGCGTACCACCGGATTTGCTCCGAGGCTTCCGCGTCGCTGCCTTGTCCGGATCAACCTTCGAGGGAACCTCAAGCCCGAACTCGTCCCGGAGCAGTTGGATTTTCTTCACGGAGATCGCGCCACCGCCTCGAGGTTCATTTCGCGTCGACAAACGAGCGCCGCGACGGCCGTCTCGGTCTTCTCGGAATGGCTCAAGGCGAATCGCGCGTTCGCCGGATCGAAGCCGTTCGAGTCGGGAGACGTCCTGTGGGCGAATGTACTTCTCGATATCGGGCAACGGATCCGCTCGGAGCCGCTGGCCCACGATCTTGGCAATCTTCTTCCAGCGCTGCCCGTCCGGCGGCGAGACAAAGGTGAACGACTCTGCGAACCCGCCGCCGTGTCCCGCCCGTCCGACTCGATGCACCCATTCCTCGGCGGCCAGCGGAAGGTCGTAGTTCACCACGGTCCGCGCGGTCGGGATGTGCAGCCCTCTCGACGCGACATCCGTCGCGACCAGGACCGCATTCGATCCCTCCGAGAACTGTTCCAGCGCCCGCATCCGCTGATTCTGGCTCTTATCACCGTGGATCAGGCCCACGGAGATCCCGTTGTTTCGGAACGCCGCGTTGACCCATCCCGCCCGGCGTCGAGTCCGGCAGAAGACGATGACGCCTCGCCGCTTCTCCTCGACGACCAGATGCAGCAGCAACGCCACCTTGAGAACGTCGTCGATCTCAAACATATGGTTGCCAACCGTCTCGGCGACTCGCGTATGACGTCCGATCTCCACCCGCTGCGGATTCCGTAGGAAGGTCCGAGCGAGACTCTCCATCGCGGGGGGCATGGTGGCGCTGAAGAACGCCATCTGTCGGGTCTCGGGCATCCGCTCGAGAATCGTCTTCACCTGCGGCAGGAATCCCATGTCGAGCATGCGATCACCCTCGTCGATCACCAGATGCCGGATGAACGCCAGACTCAGCACGTCGATGTCCATCAACTCCCGCAGGCGGCCGGGGGTACCGACCACGACGTCAACGCCGGCTTCGATCCGTTCTCGCTGTGGCTTGACGGCAGCCTTGCCCCAGACCGCCGTGACCTTGACCAGTGAACCGCGAGTGAGGCGTCGAAGCTCCTCTGCGACCTGCTGCGCGAGTTCTCGGGTGGGAACCACCACCAGCCCACGAAGCCTTCTCCGCGGATCGACAAACTTGGCGCCGGTATCTCCGCCCTTGCGTTTCCGGACGCGGCGGGAGAGCGGCGGTGGGTCCGCGATGAGGCGATGCGCTAACGGGATGCCGTAGGCCAACGTCTTACCGGTCCCCGTCGGCGCCAGGCCGATGGCATCACGGCCGTCGACCAGCGGCGCGATGATCCGCTGCTGAATCGGCGTCGGGGCGTCAAAACCCAGTTCCTCGATCCCTCGGAGAACGATGGGCGCGATCGGAAGTTCGTTGAATGCCGCGATCACCATCGATCGGGGCTTCGCGATCGGTGCAACGGGCTTCTCGGACGGTTTTTCGACTTCTGACATATCCGTACAGGGTAATTGAGTTCCGTCTGGAACGAGTGCGCGTTCCGCGAAGGCTCCTGCCCCCGAAAGCGCCATACTCCGGGGACCGCACTCATCTAGGGGCGGGAGATCGCCGAAGAAAGGGGTGCCGCCGAGTTTCGACCCCTGGAGGGGGGGGCCGGACTCGGCGGTTTTTTCATGACGCCGGCGATAATCAGGCACGCCTGGGCCAGTAACCTAGAGGCCATGACGAACACTCCACGCGGTCCCCGGACGCTCGTGGCCGGTCTCGGCCTTCTCGTCACCCGAACCATCGGTCGGTGGGTCCCGGACCCATTCATCCTCGCGATCGGCCTCACGGCGTTGACCGCCATCCTGGCGTTGGTGATTCCCGGGACGTTCGCCGAGGTCGCTGCCGACGCCGATGGAATCACACCCTCGAAGTTCACCCTGCTGCTCGAAGCATGGTGGGGTGACGATGGGCTCTGGAAACTCCTCACGTTCAGCATGCAGATGGCCATGGTGTTGGTCACTGGATACGCGCTTGCGGCGAGTCCACCCATTCGAAAAGCCATCGATGGCGTCGCGGATTTCCCCCGCTCGACCGCCAGCGGTGCGGTGCTGGTATCTGCGGTGGCCGTCGCGACGGGACTTCTCAACTGGGGGTTGGCCCTGGTCGTCGGCGCCCTTCTGGCCCGCGCCGTTGGACGATCGCTCGAACGTCGAGGAATTGGCTGCCACTACCCCCTCCTCGCCGCCGCCGGATACACCGGCCTCCTGGTCTGGCACGGTGGCTTCAGCGGCAGCGCCCCGTTGAAAATGACCACCCCACAGAATGCGGCTGATGTTCTCCCGGATTCGCTCGTGGCGGAATACGCCGCCCAAGGCGTTCCGCTCTCCGAGACGTTGCTCTCCCCAATGAACTTGTTCGTCTCCCTCGGACTTCTTTTGATCGTTCCGCTCGTCTTCTTGCTGTTGGTCCCGAGTCGCCCTGAGGATCTCGCATCACCCTCGAGCCTTGGCATCACGTTGGATGAAACCCCCAAGCTCGACGGAACCCCGATCCGAGTGATGGAACTTCTCCTGGGAATGGGGCTCGGCCTCGCACTGATCATCGGATTTTCCGCTTACATCCTCGGCGACGAAGGTGGTCTGGGAAGACTTGGGCTGAACCAGATCAATGCCGTCATGCTCGGGTTGGGCTTGCTCCTCCACGGATCACCAACCCGCTACCTCCGGGCCGTTGAAGACGCGGCTCGAGGGTGTGCGGGCATCCTCGTTCAGTTCCCGCTGTATGCCGGCGTGATGGCGATGATGGCGGCGAGTGGGATGCTCGCGATGTTTGCCGCGACCGCCAATTCGATCAGTACGCCGGAGACCCTTCCCCTCTTCACCGCCGCCAGCGCGGCCGTCGTGAACATTTTCGTACCGTCGGGCGGCGGGCAATGGGCGGTTCAAGGGCCGATTGCGCTCGTGGCCGGGGCCGATGCCGGCGTCCCAGTAGGCAAGATGATCATGAGCGTCGCGTACGGAGACCAGCTCACCAACATGCTCCAACCCTTCTGGGCGCTTCCGTTGCTCGCGATCACCGGCGTCCGGGCCCGGGACATCGTGGGTTACACCGCCTTGGTGATGCTGGTGGCCGCGGTTTGGATCGCCATCGGACTGCTGGTGTTTTGAGTGAATCCAACGCCCGTCACTCTCCAACGCACCACGCGTACTGATCCACGTACTCCAACTGGCCGCCCAGTGCCTTGGCCGCATCCCACGCCCATCGCGGGTTTCGGAGCATTCCTCGGCCAATCGCGATCGCGTCCGCATCACCTCGCATGAGTACGTCTTCTGCGAGCTTCGGGTCGTCGAGCTCTCCGACCGCAATGACCGGCATCGATTCGACGCCTCGCTTCACGGCCGCCGCGAAAGGCACTTGGAACCCCGGCGCCACTGGAATCTCGGCTTTCGCGTTTCCCCCGCTCGAAACGTCAACCCCATCGCAACCCCTGGACTCAAGTTCCCGCGCGAAGGCCACTGAGTCGTCGGTGCTCCACCCGTCGAGGTCATCACGCCAGTCGGTTCCGCTGAACCGAACCAGCAAGGGAACTTCGTCAGCCATGGCCTCGCGCATCGCGTCGAAAACCTCCAGCGGGAATCGCATGCGATTCTCAAGCGATCCGCCGTAGGAATCCGTGCGATGGTTCGAGATCGGCGAGAGAAAACTCGAGAGAAGGTAGCCGTGTGCGGCGTGCATCTCGACGACATCGAAGCCCACCGAAACCGCCCGGCGAGCGGCGTCGGCGAACGCCGTCCGAATCGTGTCCAGGCCTTCCTGATCGAGCGCCTCCGCGGGTGGAGCGATGTTCTCGTAACTATCCGCACTGGCGCCGACTGTGGACCACCCGCCCAATTCCTCCGCAACGTAGCCACGCGGCGTCGACCAAGGGCGGGCGTGTGATGCCTTTCGCCCGGCGTGGCCGAGTTGGATGCCGAGTACCGAACGTGGCGCCACTTCCCGGACGGTCTCCACAACCCGGGCCAGCGCCCGGGCGTGGTCATCGTTCCAGAGGCCCAGACACTCGGGCGTGATCCGCCCTCTGGCCTCTACCGCCGTGGCCTCCGCCAGAACTAATCCGGCGCCGGAGGCCGCCAGACTCCCCAGATGGACGTGATGCCAGGCCGAGGCGTTTCCCGCCACCGCGGAGTACATACACATCGGAGAGACCACGATCCGGTTCGGAAGGCGAACCGCTCGAAGGTCCAGTGGATCGAAGAGTCTTGGAGTCGATTCAGGGTTGCTCATGGGGCGGGATCCTAGGCGGATCGACGGATTCAGGCCTCCTTCACCGACGAGACGTCCCGAAAACCACACCGCTGCCGCTATGATCATCGAATCAGGAAGAGAGCCGCTCCACACTGGAGCGGCGTCCTGAAGTCCACGAACGAACGGGAATACCGCGATGCCGATCAAGGCTACTGACGTCAAGAGAGGCCAATTCATCCTCTGGGATGGGCAACTCCACCAGATCCTAGAAACCGAGCATGTGAAGCCCGGCAAGGGCCCTGCCTACGTCCAGGCAAAGATGAAGAACGTCAAAGTCGGTGGCATCAAAATCAACCGCCTCAATTCCGACGATCGGCTCGACGAAGTCAACGTCGATCGGCGACCGATGCAATTCCTCTACGACACTGGCGGCCGAGGTGAAGGCCCATTCGTCTTCATGGACAGTGAGACCTACGACCAGGTCGAGATCAGTAACGAGGTGCTCCCCAAGGAACAGAGCCAGTGGCTCAAGGAGAACACTGAGTGCACGGTGAGCATCTTCGACGGCAAGCCGTTGTCCGTCGCGTTTCCCGCCGCCCTTGAGCTCGTGGTCACCGACACCGCGCCCCAGGCCAAGGGGGCCACGGCCAGCAATCAGAACAAGGAAGCTTTTGTCGAGACCGGCGCCCGCATCCGCGTTCCACCGTTCATCGAGAACGGACAGCTCGTCAAGGTGAACCCCGAGACCGGCGAGTATCTCGGGAAGGCCTGAGAGGGTCGCGATCGACGACGTTTCTCAGCACTCGCGGCTCTGATCGCAGGACGATCGAAGCCTGGGGCCGAGACGAATGGCGGTATGGCGACGCGCCCATCGGAGCCTTGCGATCAGGTCGATCGTGAACGCTCGGTCCTGTGGCAGGAGCGCAGAAAAAGCTCGAACATGGTGAACCGCGTTCTGCACATCGCCGAGTTCGGTGGCGGTGCCAGCCAGCAGCCGATGGGCCAAGGCTTGGTGTGGCCCGTAGTGGTCGAGGGTTCGATCCGCGAATTCGGACATGGCTTCGAATCGTGAATCGATCAGGGCCGTCATTTTCTCGTCATGTCCGACTGTGGACGCCGCGCGACGACTCGACAAGTCTTGCAGCGCACCAGCAGCCCGCGCGAGTCGCGTTGCCGTCTGCGGATGCGGGTCAAAGGTCGGCTCAAAGCCCCCGAGATTCAGGGTCGCATTGGCATCGGACTGTTCGCGACAACGGTCAATGGCACGATCGAGAAACCCGGCTGCCCAATCGCTTCCGAAGAATTCGAGTGATGCCTCCCAGTCTGCAATGCTCAGTTCTTCCGGGCGATCGAAGCTCAAGAGCCAGTCACCCTGCCAACGAGCTTCTTCCTCGTCGACCCCGGCGATGAACACCCGGACGTACGACGCGACCTCGATGCGACTGGTCGGTACCGTCGCAGTACGAAGGCACTCGGGCGGTCGACCAGAATCGCCTGGAAGCCAGCCCGAAGTCGGATCGAGGTCTCGAAACCAAAAGCAATCAGATTTGCAGGGTAGAAATCGGGTCGTCGGCTCGAGAATGGCGTCCATCGACAACCAGATTCGAGCACCGCTGGGAAGAAGTGGCATGTGGGTTGGGCGCTCCGGCCTCATTGACGAAATGGGCCCGTCGGAACTCCGCCGTCCGGACGTACTGGCTCCCGAATGCGGCGGCGGCCGGGCGGCGTCGGACTCCGCCGACGCCGTTCTCCCGTCCATGCTGCATGATCTCGCAGCCGCCGTTCGACCACGGAACCTTCGGCATTGATGCCGAGGCTGCTTGGTCGCATCCAGAAAAGACGGTTCGCGTCATATTCTTTCGCCATATCGCTCAGAAAGCGACAGACGATTCAGAAGGATCACTTTGGCGAGATTTTCGTGGTGGCGCTTCGCGTCAGATCACGCCCTGATCATGCATCGCCCGGGCGACCTTCAGGAATCCGGCGATGTTTGACCCATCAAGGTAATCACCGGTTCGACCGTACTGCGCTGCGGCCGCGAGGCTCTGGGCATGGATGTCCTTCATGATCCCGCCAAGACGTCGGTCGACTTCTTCACGGCTCCAAAAGTTGCGACTGGAGGCTTGGGCCATCTCAAGGGCACTCACCGCGACCCCACCGGCGTTGGCAGCCTTTCCGGGTCCGTACAGGACGCCCTTCTCCCGGAAGATGTCCTGACCTTCGGGCATGGTCGGCATGTTGGCGCCTTCACTGACCAGCCTGCAACCGTTGGCGACTAAATTCGCGGCGTCGATGCCGTTGATCTCGTTCTGGGTCGCGCAGGGGAATGCGGCATCGGCCGGAACGCTCCACAACGGGTTGTGATCCGCGTCTCGGTCCCTCGGCGTGAATTCGGCGTTGGCGTACTTCTCGACGTACTCGATGATCCGGCCGCGTCGGTTGTTCTTCAGATCCTGTACGAAGGCAAGCTTCTCAAGATCGATGCCGTCGGGGTCATAGATGAAACCTCCCGAATCGGAGAGGGTCACCGGCTTGGCGCCGAGATGATTCAACTTCTCGACCGCAAATTGCGCCACATTGCCCGAGCCGGAGACGAGACATCGCTTACCCTCGAGACTCGACCCGTTGGCACTGAGCATCTCCGCCGCGAAGTAGACCGCGCCGTAGCCGGTCGCTTCGGGACGAATCAAACTGCCGCCCCAATCCGTACTGCGGCCGGTCAAGACGCCAGTAAAAGTGTTGGTGAGTTTCTTGTACTGGCCGAAGAGATAGCCAATCTCGCGGCCACCCACCCCGATATCCCCCGCCGGGACGTCCGTGTCGGGACCGATGTGCCGGAAGAGCTCGCTCATGAACGCCTGACAGAACCGCATCACTTCACCGTCAGAACGGCCCTTGGGATCGAAGTTCGATCCGCCCTTGCCACCACCGATTGGTTGGCCGGTGAGAGCGTTCTTGAAGATCTGTTCGAAGCCCAGGAACTTGAGCACGCTGAGATCGACGGTCGGGTGAAAGCGTAGGCCACCCTTGTACGGGCCGATCGCTGAATTGAATTCAACTCGATAGCCGCGATTGACCTGCACGGTTCCGGCGTCGTCGACCCACGACACTCGAAACTCAATCACCCGCTCGGGCTCGACGAGCCTTTCGAGGATGCGTTCATTTCGCCAAACCGGATGCCGGTCGAGTACTGGCTCAAGGGAGGGGACCACTTCGCCCACCGCCTGATGGAAGGCCGTCTCGTGTGGCGTCAGCGACTCGAGTCGCTGCATGAAATCAGTAACCCAGAGCGAGTCGGTCTTCATCATCGGGGAATCCTTGGAAACGAATCGTCGCGATCTCGGACGACGGAAGGGGCTCGAAACTCCTGACCGCATGATCAGGAACTTCGTGGGATGATAGGAACGGAAGCGAATTCCTGCCATCAAGATCCGCTTTGCCACCCCCCCCCGACGGCGTCTGTGCCGACGTCCTCCCACGACTCTGGAATCTCCAGCTCATGAGAATCCTCCTCACCGGATTCGAGCCTTTCGGCGGCTCCTCGCTCAATCCCTCCGCGATGGTCGTGGACGCACTCACGTCGAACCCGCCCCCCGGGGTTGATCTCATCGGAGTGGTCCTTCCGGTGATCGGGGTCGAAGCGGGCGACCGCGTGGTCGAGCTCGCCGAATCGGAATCGCCTGATGCGATCATCCTGCTGGGAGAGGCAACCGGCCGAACGGGAATCTCGCTTGAGCAGGTCGCGATCAACCTCCGTGACTACCGGATGACCGACAATGCGGGCACCTGCACGACCGATGAAGCGGTCGTCGAGGGCGCCCCGGACGCCTACTTCGCCACCCTGCCGATCATGCGACTGGTCGATGCGATCCGTGCCATCGGCGTCCCCGCGTCGCGTTCGCTCACCGCGGGCGCTTTTCTCTGCAACGAGATCTCCTACCGCGTGCTCCACGCGAATGCGTTGGCCGGACGATCCATCCCCACCGGATTCGTGCACCTCCCCAGAGTTCCGGAGCAGTGCGTCGAGACCGAGACGCCGCATGCGAGCATGGCCTTGGACCGCCAGATCGCGGCCATCCGCGCGATCCTCCAATCGATGTCCGGGTGAGTTCGGCAGACGGTGTGCTGTCTAGTGCCCAGGGTGGTTCCCTCGCTGAGCTTTCCGAATCCGCATCCACGCCAGCGGAGGTGTCGAATCGAATCTTCGCCTCGACGTCGCTCCGGAGTTAAATTTCCACCGTTTCACCATCGTTCGGGTTTTTTCGCCGGTGATGACTTGCGTTCGGCCCCTGCGCCACCGTGCAATGCATTCATGAGCAGACATTACACCGGTATCGCCCTTGCCTTCTCGTTCGTCGTCGCCTTCGATCTCGCGGCCGCTGATCCGCCGATCGAGCGACCGAAGCATCCAACGGCGCCCGCGGCGGATCGATTCATCACGGATCGTGAAGGTCGCACCCTCGACCTCCCCGCCGAAGACGAGACCTTCACCTTCGTGGTGTTCGGTGATCGCACCGGTGGACCGGCGGACGGCGTGAAAGTTCTGGCCGAAGCGGTCGCCGACACGAATCTCTACGAGCCCGATCTGGTGATGACCGTCGGCGACCTGATTCAGGGCTACGGCACCGCAGGTCCGTGGATGGATGAAATGCGGGAGTTCCGCGGGATCATGGACGGGCTGCTTTGCCCATGGTTTCCGGTCGCGGGCAACCACGACGTCTATTGGCGAGGCCCGGGTCGACCCCCGGGGGAACACGAAGCCAACTACGAACTGCACTTCGGCCCACTCTGGTACGCCTTCGATCACAAGGATCGACGGTTCATCGTCCTCTATACCGACGAACCCGATCCGAAGACCGGTGAACGAAACTTCAGCAAGCCCGCGTCCCAGCGAATGAGCCCCGAACAACTCGCGTGGTTGAAAGCGACGCTGGCGAGTGGAAAAGACAAGAAGGATGTCTTCGTCTTCCTCCACCACCCGCGTTGGATCGGCGGCCGGTACGGCGACGACTGGGAGCGGATCCACCCGGTGCTCGCGGAAGCAGGCAACGTGCGGGCGGTCTTCGCCGGACACATCCATCGGATGCGCTACGACGGGCCGCGGGACGGCATCGAATACGTCACGCTCGCGACGGTCGGCGGCGGGCAATCAGGCCTGGTCCCGGAAGCTGGCTATCTGCACCAATTCCATCATGTCACCGTGCGGCCGGACGGCATCGCCCTCGCGTGCATTCCGGTGGGCGAGACGATGAGCGTTCGGGACATCACGGGGACCGTGTCCGAGGAGACCGGGCGGCTCGCCAAACAAGAGCATTCAATCACCAGCGATCTGAAGGTCGACGAAGACGGCAGCGGCGGTGGGACCGTGACGGTCGTCGCGACCAATCCGACCGGGCGACCGGTGGAATTCACGCTGGTGCCCGGTTCGCCAGACAGCCGCTGGCAATACGCACCCGACCACCAGCACGCAGTGGTTGAAGCGGGCGCGACCCACCGATTCATCTTTCAAGTGGATCGTGACCGAGCTTCCCTCGATGCTGGTTGGCGACCGCCCAACATCACCCTTGACGCCGACTATCTCGGGACGAATCATCGATATCCACTGCCCACGCGAATTCTCGAGACTCCCGTAACTGCGGAACTTTCCGCCCCCCAGCAACCCGAAGCCGAGCGTGGAATGCGTTTTAACGGAGGCGGCCAGGCGGTTCGAATCGAACCTGATGCCTACGACCTTTCCAACGGTCCATTCACCCTCGAAGCCTGGTTCAACGGTGAGTCGTTCGGCGATCGCGTCGGACTGGTGAATAGAACCGAAGGCAGTGAATTCGGTTTCTTCCTGAGTAAGGGCAAGCCGTCGTTCTACGTGCATCTTGACGGCACCTACGCCGTCGCCCAATCCGCGAAGCAAATCCTGCAGACCAAGACCTGGCATCACCTCGCCGGGGTTTACGACGGATCAGAAGTTCGCCTATATCTCGATGGTGCGTTGATCGCCCGTGGGGACGCCGGGAAGACACGCACCCGCAACACACTCCCGCTTCTGATCGGCGCCGATGTCGATGGCAACGGACAACCGACGTCCCACTTCGATGGTCGCATCGACGAGGTCCGTTTATCTTCGATCGCACGATACGAGGGAAAGAACATGACGCCGCAACGTCGCCACGACACCGATGCCTCGACAGTCTTGCTCTTCCACTTCGACGCCATGCAAGGACCGTGGCTCTTCGACCATTCGCCGAGCAAGGCCCACGGAACCCTCCGCGGAACGCCGAGGCTGGTTCCCGTCACCGATTGAGACCCCGCGTGCCCGCGGGTCTTTCGGCGAGTCGCGCATTCTGCGAGGATCCGGACATGCTGTCCCGCGCCATCGACCACGATCAAACGCCGGCCCACCCCGATCTGGCGGTGATCGGGAACGGTGCGATTGGACTCGCCATCGCGATCGAGCATCGACGCCGGCGGCCCGACGCGACGGTCATGGTAATCGGCCCAACTGTTCGTCCGGGTTCCGCGTCGATGGCGGCAGGAATCATGGTCGCCGCACACGCTGAACTCGAAGCCGGAACGCTCACCCACCCGGCGGGCCGGGCAAAGTTCGAGATCATCCGGGCCGCGGTCGAACACTGGCCGGCTTGGCTCGAAGAACTCGCGGCGATCGCCGGCATCGAACCTCCCCTGCTCAGGCGAGGGACCGTGGTTCTCGACAATCCAAACGTCAGTGATTTCGATGCCTCGAACTTCGATGCGATCCTGAAGGGCCTCGACGAAGGCAACGCGCCGTTTGAACGTCTCGATCCCGCCGACATCCCCGGGTATCGACCGACGCCCCATCTGCGAGCATCCCGAGCGATCCGAATCGAGAACGACGGGGCGGCGGATGCCTTCGCGGTGATGGACCTTCTTGATCAGGCCGCCACGAAACTCGGCGTCCACCGGATCGACGCCCGCGTTGAATCGATCGCCGACGCGGTGATTGGCCTGGAGGACGGGCGATTGCTTCGAGCCGAAGCGACGGTCATCGCTTGCGGTGCGGCGAGTGATTCATTGATTCAGGCAATCCCCGAACTCACCGGTCGCGTGCCACGGGTGCTTCACGGGACCGGCGTCGGCCTGCGTTGTCGAATGTCCGATCCAGCGACGATCCCCGACACGGTGCTCCGTACCCCCAACCGAGGTGCGGGGCTCGGGGTCTACTACGTCCCTTCCAACGATGGACAGTTTTACCTCGGCGCCACCAATGTGGTCTCCATGATCCCGCGAGAACACCCGCGGCTCGGATCACTTCATCTGGTGCTGCAATCAGCCATGGATGAAATCTCCCCCGAGCTTCGACATGCAGAGTGCCGGACGGTGACCGGGCATCGACCGATCACCGCCGACGGTCATCCGCTCCTCGGTGCCACGAGCGTCCCTGGTCTCTGGATCGCGACCGGCACTCGGCGAGATGGCGTGACCGCGGCACCGGAGATCGCGACGAGACTGGTCAATGAAATACTCGACGACGGCGTTCGCCTGCCCGACGCCCTTCGCCCCGAACGTCGGCCGGTCTCCACCCTTGATCGGGACGCCGGCATCGAACTCGCCGTCCGGAGTCGGGTCATCGGCCCTCGATCGCTCGATGCCGCGACCGGCGGCCGCCGTCTCGAAGAAACGGTCCGCCGCCACGTCGAACGCTTGTACGATCGAGCGGGACTTTCATCAGGCGTTCCCGCAGAACTTCTCGATGCGTATGCCGACGGTCACTTACACGCCGGTGATCTGGTTCCAGTTTCGTTCCCTAAATAACTACTCAGGAAACCCGACATGTCCGACCCGACGAAACAGATCTGGCTCCTCCGGCATGCCGCGACGGAGTGGTCGAAAAACGGTCGCCACACCGGCATGACGGATCTGCCACTGCTGCCCGAAGGCGAAGACGTGGCCCGACGCCTTCGACCCGTCGTGGACGCCCACCATTTCGACCTCGTACTCTGCAGCCCGCTCCAGCGCGCTCGTCGCACGGCGGAACTGCTCGGCCTCGGCGACGCCGCGGTGATCGACGACGCTCTCCACGAATGGAACTACGGCGACTACGAGGGCATCACCACGAAGGTCATCCGTGAAACCGTTCCCGGATGGACGGTCTGGTCACATCCCTGCCCGAACGGTGAGACCGGCGCGGCGGTGGCGACGCGAGCCCAACGGGTGATCGATCGAGCCCTCGCCGCCTCGGGCGATGTCGCACTGGTCGCCCACGGTCACTATCTTCGCGTCCTCGCCGCGACCTGGCTGGGTCTGCCGCCCGAAGATGGTCGGATGTTCGACCTCGGCACCGGCACCTACTGCGTGCTCGGCTTCGAACACGAATATCGAACCGTCATCCGCTGGAACGCACCCGGGCCGGAGTCGTTCGCGTGAACCACACTCTTGAGGTGACGGGGCATCGGCGCGGGCTGCACGAGATCACATCCATGGTCTCCGACGTCGTCCGGGACGCCGGACTCGAAGAAGCCCTCTGCACCGTGTTCGTAAAACACACCTCCGCGGGCATCTGCATCCAGGAGAATGCCGACCCGTCCGCCCGGCGCGACATGGAGGCGTGGTTCGATCGGATCGCCCCCGAAGACGAACCCTGGTACACGCACGTCGACGAAGGCCCGGACGACATGCCGAGTCACCTGAAGGCGATCCTGACCGGCACCGCGATCTCGATCCCGGTCGTCGACGGCCGGCTTGCGTTGGGCACCTGGCAGGGCGTGTACCTCTGCGAATTCCGCGATCGACCGTCTACTCGACGCGTGGTCGTGCTGGTGCGTTGAGCATCGGTACCGACGGATAAGAACGACGGCGGAGGGTCGATGGTCAGCGATCGCGGCGGTGACGCATCCCACCCACGCCCGCGGGGAACCGGGAGCCAGATGTAAGTGACTTTCGTACCATTCCCCTGAAAAACCATCATCCTCCCCCTCATTTTGTTTCTCCCTAAGGTCCACGACATGACCGCCAAGGCACTCCTGCAATTCGACACACCGATCATGACCGTCGTCCTGAACGACCCAGATCGACGTAACGCCATGTCCCACCAGGTCTTCGATGATTTTGAGCAGTGCCTCAACGAGGTGGAGACGGCGATCGATTCGAAATCCTGCCACGTCCTGCGGATCCGCGGCGAAGGCCCAGCCTTCTGCGCGGGCTTTGATCTGGAGGCGATGGCCAATGGCGCGCTGCCGTCCTTCCTCAAGCGTCTCGGCGCGATCTGCCGGCGGCTTCGGCACCTGAATGCGGTGGTGGTCGCCGAAGTTCATGGACCGGCCCTCGCCGGCGGCTGCGCCCTGGTCTCCGCGTGCGACATCGTCCATACCGGTCCGGATGCCGCATTCGGATACCCGGTCCATCGCCTCGGCATCTCCCCCGCGGTCAGCCTCGCGACCCTGGTCCCCGGCACGTCTCCAGGTGCCGCCCGCGCTTTGACGCTGTCCGGTGAATTTCTCGATGCCAACGCGGCCGTCCGCATCGGCCTCGCCGCCGCGGTCCATCCCGATCGAGCGGCCCTCGCGGATGCGGTCACCACGCTGTGCGATCGTCTCGCCGCGATGGACGCCGCGACGCTTAGCGCCACCAAGCGATTCCAGAACGAACTCGACGGCACCTTCGACGCGGACGTGTTCGCAAGATCACTCGCGGCCAGCCTTGCGACCGCGGATTCCGACGAATTCGGGGCACGAATCGAAGCGGTGATGATGAAGAAGCGGGCGTCTGGAGCGTGAGGGTGAATCGATCGGCCGCGACGGGCTGCATTGAAACCACGGCCGCTTGGCGGTTCGACTCGCACCCGATCTATTGATCATGCCCAGATCCCCCGAGTGGGATTCCCCTGCCATCCACGGACCTGCCATCACGTTGGTCGAGCTTCCGTGGATCTGGGATGATCTCACCGTGACTGAGGCGTCGGGCCTCGGTGGTTCGATGATGATGGCGAACGCATCCGAACGCATCCGAACGCATCATGGCACGACGACGAATCTATAACCCAATCACGCTTCTCCGGCGTCGACTGCAACGCATCGAACGCCAGTCAGCCGCTCGCCATCGCTCCCGATGGACAAAGGCTGCCGACTGGAGTCTTCTCCTTTCGATGCCAATCGGGCTACTGCTCTCGCTCTTTCTCGATGCGAATATCAGCCGGACGTCCTCGGAGAAGCTTGCCGATCTTCGTCTCGGCCGTGACGGCAGAGGCGCCCCACTCACCGCGAGGATCCTCCGCGAGGACCCGAATCGCACGCCCTGGAACTTCGGCAGTCCCTTGGCCACCGTTCAACTCCGGCAACGGACCATCGAGCATGGCTGGCCGTTCTCCGGTTGGACCACCCTCCCTCCACTGGAACTGCTCGCCGTTCCGCTGGCCGATCCCAGCGTGCAGATCGATCTCGCGGCCCCTTCGGCGGTCGCTCAGCTCAAGATGCTTCAATCCGATACCGGTGTGGACCTCACCGACGCGCTCGACGTGTTACTGCAGACGCTCGATGCGGATCGGCAACAGGCTTGGGTCGAGAACCTCACGCGGCAGGAAACCCGCAGCAGTCGAGCGTGGTCCGCGACACTCGCGACCGCCGTCGCGACCTGGTTTCTGCTCTTCCTGGTCAGCATCCTGATGATCCGAACCACCCAGATCTTGTATTTCTTCGTCTCCAGATGGCAACGGCGGCGAGTCATCGGAAAACTCAAAGCCGGTCATTGCCCATTCTGCAACTACGACCTCAGTGGTGTTCGCTATCCGAAGAAGTGCAGCGAGTGTGGGCGGAAGATCTGGGGTTGAGTCGGCATTTGTTTCTGCCAATTGGCTTGAATATCACCCCGGCAGCGGATCCAATACGTCCCATGAATACCATCGACCTTGATACTCAACTCGTCACCCTCACCACTGAAGGCGCGGTCGCCACACTCACCCTGAATCGACCGGACGCCCGCAACGCACTCTCGCTCGAGATGATCGCCGCGATGGAGACTGGGCTTGAGAAGATCGAATCGGGCCTCGAGGGCGTCGCGGTCGTGATCCTCGCTGGTGCCGGCAAGAGTTTCTGCGCCGGGATGGACCTGAAGGCAGTTCAGGACGACCCCATCCTGATGGGTGATATGCTCCGCCGGCTGGCAGCGGTGAGCCGTCGGATCCGCCGACTCGACGTCCCGACCATCGCTCGGGTCCAGGGCGCTGCGATTGGTGGCGGCTGCGGTTTAATGGTGGTCTGCGACTTCTCCTTCGCCCATCCCGAAGCAAAACTCGGCTACCCCGAGGTTGACCTCGGGATCTGCCCCGCGGTCGTCGCCCCCTTCCTCGTGAAGCGAATCGGCGCCGGCCGGGCACGGGCCATGCTCCTTGCGGGTGGAACCATGGGTGGCCAAGCGGGCTTCGAGGCTGGCCTCGCCACGCACCTCGTACCGATGGACGAACTTGAGTCGGCCACCACGGCCTTCGCCGAACGACTCACCAAGGGTGGCCCCGAAGCAATCCGCGCGACCAAGCGATGGCTCAATGAACTTGATGGCTCGCTCGACGACGAACAACTCTCCAAGGGTGCCGAAATCTCCGCCGAACTCATTCAGACCGAAGACGCACAAGCACGACTCCGAACCCTCTTCAAGCGATGATGGCCACTGGTCGCATACTCCGATTCGTGGCGACTGGCGTCCTTTTGTCGGTGCCGTTGGGACTGGTGGTCACTGCCTGCTCCACCGCGAGGCCCGCGTTACGCCAGCACGACGCCGCGATGGCGACCGATGCCGCCATGACGGTGACTTCGCACGAAGATGCCTTTACGGTGATCTTCATCGGGGATCCCGAAGCCCGAATGCGTGGCAATACGCACGAAAAGATCTCGGGATACGTCCGTCGATTGCTCGAACTTGGCGAGACCCGCCACGAGTGGTTTCGTCTCGGCGACGGGCAAACCCATGAGATCGACCCATCACTCGTCATCATCGGTGGCGACATCAGCCAAGACCGTCATACCTCGATCGAACTCGACATGCCGCTGTGGGCGCCGTTCTTCGAAGCAGGCATCCCGGTGCTTGCGGGTTTCGGCAACCACGACTGGGAACCTGAATCGTGGGGCGACAGTCCGAGCTACTCGCTCGCAGGGCATCGATCCAACGAGTCGACCACCGCATTCACCCGCGAAACGTATCGCCGGTCCGCAGAAATCTCGCCGAATCTCGCCTACCGCGAGATCGGACCGACCGCCGAGCACGGACCGGTCACCTTCCACGCGACCTACAAAGGCGTGGACATCGTCAACTTCAATACTTTCCTCTATCAACCGTCCTACGAATATCCCGCCGGCTGGCCGCTGACCTGCAATCCCCTCGGCGGTGGTGCCGGCTGCCAGACCTTTGTGAGCGCGGAACCTCAGATCGAAGCAATGGAATTGCTGCTTACCGGTGACGCATCGAAACCCACGATCTTCGTCCAGCACTATCCCCTCAGCACCAGTGACGGCTGGTGGGACGACTACGACACCACGGAAACGACCCTCGCCGAGCGAAAAAAACGCTTGCTCAACATGATCGCGAACCGCGATCAGACCGTGTTTCTCGCCGGTCATAATCACGGATCCAGTCAGCGGCCCTGGCCCGTCGGTGATCGGATCGTCAACGAGTACGTCGCCCCGTACTTTGGAAATGGTGGCGGCGTGATCGCCGTACTCGTGTCTCCGAGCCAAGGCATCCTCGAAGTGCGGACGCTGCGGTCCTCGACTTTCTAGGCCAAAGTTATTGAATCACAATCATGGCGCTGCGGCCTCAGCCCGGACGAACGGCGCGAGATCAGACGAATCCTGAGGCTCGAGCTTGCGCCTCGAGAGGCCCCCGCACGCCACAAAACAGGCTCCGTGATCTGCCCGGGACTGACGGGTTTGCCAAATCCACCACACTTGAACCGTATTTTGAGTCATGAAAGCGTGTTTTTCCAAGAAAACATGACATCGTGATCGGCTATCATATTTGCGTTAATGCTGTGAACCCGAGACGCCTCGGTTCGATCCGTCCAGACTTGTTCACCGATCCAGATCACTTCTTTTTCTCTTGGAACCCACCGCACGCCTCTGGCCCGCGGATACGGGATCATCGACTCCATGACTGCAGCACACGCCAGCCTCCCCATCGATCGAACTGAAGACGGCATTGTCGTGCTTCGACTGATCCCAAACCCTGCCAACCTGCGGGGTGGTGTGGTCGTGCTCGACGACTGGCTACTGGGAGCCATCGACGAAGGGATGAGCCGCATTGCGGAAGGCCCCTCACCAGCCGGATTCGTGCTCGCCAGTGACAGCGATCGAGTCTTCGTCGCTGGTGCCGATCTTGCGGAAATTGATGCCCTCGATGACCAAGCCCTGATCACCTATCTCGAAAAAGGTGCCGCGGCATATCAACGGATCGCTGGGCTCTCGTGCCCTACCGTCGCGGCCATCAACGGAGCCGCCCTCGGAGGTGGACTTGAGATCGCCATGCACTGCGACGCCCTGGTGGCTTCGGTGGTTCCCGCCGATGCCAAGCCATGGCGGATCGGACTCCCGGAGGCCGGACTTGGGCTGTGTCCCGGCTGGGGCGGTACGCAGATGCTGCCAGCTCGCATCGATCCAGATCTCGCCATTCGCGCCACCGCCACCGGTCAGACCTTTAAAGCGACACAGATTCCCGACGGACTCATTGATCAGATGGTGCCGGCCCGCGATCTGATGACCGCCGCCTTCGGTTGGATCCGAGATCACACTGGTGCCGAAGAAGACCGGATCGCCCATGCATCGCCCCGATCGATCAACGAGACCAATCGATCCGCAATTACTGCCGGACTCGAATCCGCCGCCCCGGCTCTCGACGAATCCGAATCGTCGG
>Ga0222662_1000415_pt1 | contig 35288 bp, 24 predicted proteins | sample AntAcemetagen600_FD_179821 | JGI IMG/M metagenome (GOLD analysis project Ga0222662, IMG submission 179821) | Saline water microbial communities from Ace Lake, Antarctica - #600 | ecosystem: Environmental > Aquatic > Non-marine Saline and Alkaline > Saline | place: Antarctica: Ace Lake... | reverse complement strand
GGCTGCACGCCTTCGCGAGTACCCCTGATCATCGCAACCGAAGTGGTGATTCTGGTGATCTCCAGCGGTCTGGCCGCAAGCCTTGCCGGGTTCGGGGTCACCGCCTTGGTGCCGGCGGTCGAACGACTTCTCCTTGGTTGACCACAGCTTCGCGGTTGGCGACCGCGGTTGGGCCAGAGTTTTAGGAAGACCTCGGTCGGAGCGTCGGTCAGTTTTCGAGCGCGGGTTGGATGATCGAAATCCGAACCGTGTTGACCAGTCGCCCGGCTTCCGCGAGGGCCACCGCACCCGCACCGAGATAAAGATCGACTCGTCGACCCTTGATCGCGCCGCCAATATCGACGGCCACGGCGATGACCGGCGTGGCACCGAGATCTTCGATCATCACCACACTCCCTAAGGGAATGACCTGTGGATCAACCGCGAGGGCATGTCGAGGGATCAATCGAACGTCCGTAGACGCTCGGGGCCATCGATGGGCTGGGATGACTTCGAAGAAGACAACACGATCGTTGTCGAGCATGAGTCGCTCGACGGTCTCGGGATCCGCATCATGAAGCGTGCGGATCACGTCGAGGTCGATGGTGGCGAGATCGGCGAGTTGTTCGTCCACCAATCGCCGCCCTAAGCTGGTGTATTCGCGTTCGTTGGTTCGCACCCAAGCCAGGTATTCGATCTTGCCGTCGGGAAATTGCAATGCGGTGGATCCATTGACTTCGGCGAGATAGGCGTCGAGTCCATTCGAGACCCATCCAAGCACGTGGTTGAACGCAACCGATCCGTCGGCAAGTTGTCGCCGGGTCGGAAGATCTTCGGCTTCGACGTCCGAAGGTGGCGCCGCGAGAATCGCGTGTCGATGGCTCTGGTCTGATTCACGTCGGGCATCGAGGATCGGAGCGGCATACGCAGTGATCTTAAAAGTTCCCGGGATCGGCCGAATCATCATCGGTTCGGCGACGCCCAGAATCGACTCGGGGCGGGGGTTCGTCTCGATCCAACGCTGCCACCGAGCGGCGGCGTCGGGATCAGTTTCTTGAAGGATGGGAATCACGCTGCCGATGGCCTCGACGATCCGAACGTTTGGTGCGGAGGTGCCTTCGAGGTTGACGCGGTGCGGGGCGCAGCTGAAAAGCAAGACGACGGTGAACATGCACAGGAATGAAGAACAGGCGTATCCGATGGGGATTTTTCCAAAAATAGGATCGGTTCGGGGTCGGCGTTTGGCGGTCTTAGGTTTCTGGACGACGAGGGTACCGCGGGTCGAATGACGCGGGGTCGGGGGTCCTCCGATCGAGCAGGCCGATTACCTCGACTCAAGCCATCTGGCCAAACGTGTGGAAGCGATGGTCGCGTCCGCGATGGCGCCGGCATCATTGGCCAGACGGACCACTTGCAGAAGATGGGCATGGTCACGAGATCGCTGCTCGTGATTGACCAACATGGCGTTTGGTTGGAATCCGTTGAGCCAGGAAAGGAAGGCGAGGCCGGTCTTGTAGTGGCGAGTCGGGGATTCGAAGATCTTCTGGCCAAGCAGTTCGCACGGCGCCATGATCTCATCGAATCCCGCTCGATCACCGATCGCGAGTCGCCGCATGGCGAGGGCCGCGGGTGAGGCGATCGCATCGAAGATCCCGAGCAGGGCATGGCTGAAATCGCCGAGCTCGATGATTCGGCCGTCGAATTCCGTGGTGCTGGTTGATTCGACGATTGATGATGACTCGCCGGCGATTAAGCCCCCGAAGTGAAAATCGTCGCCGGTCAACATGATCTGATCGCGTTCGAGAAGATCGCGTCGCAGTTGAACTTCGAGGGCGTGATCGAGCATCGAGAGTTTCGCGGCCCGATAGCGCTCGGGGTTGGCCCGCATGATGCGAAGGAACGACTCTCCAGGAAAGTAGCCTTGGAGTGCAGGCAGGAACATGGGCCCGAGCCAGTGAACGATCAGCGGGCCATCGCCAGCGCCCCGGGCGATTTCTCCGTAGACCTCGACAAAGCCGTTCTCGTCGAGATCGAGTTCGCAGAGCCTTGGCATGGGTAGTATCACGGCGACGCCACCGGCACCGCGGATCACGCCGATCTGTTCGATCACACCGTCGATGATCTCGGTGGTCGTCTCGCTCCTGGTGAGATGATCGGTACTGGCGCCAGCGCAGAATCCCCCGGCGAGTTCGAGTTTTCCGGTTCGCTCAATGAGTTGACGCGCCGCATCCCAACCGAGCGCAAACCGTTGGGCGGTATCCATCGCTTCCGCGATCCCCATGCCAGTGGTGCCAATTCGATTTCGAATGGCCATGGTCGCGTCCCAGTCGAGGTGGTCGGCAATCTCTGCCGCAGACCCGGGGTGATCGTTCGAGTGGTTGATGCCGCCGTAATCAGCATTCATCACGACGTGGGCCGCCGCATAACAAAGCCGGGGAAGCGGCGCGGCGGAACCCGAAACGTCGAGAGATTCAGGCCACCGAGCGTCGTTGATTTTCAACGGACCGTCGGGGAGTTCGACGACGGTGTTCATCCCGCGGATCCCAGGAGCCGCTCTACAAAGCCCGGTCCTTGCTTGACCACCACCGTGGCGAGAAACACCGTCAACACGATGGTTCCGAGCAGCATGCCGGATATCCACCAGGTCGCAAGGGGGTTTCGAGGCGTGTCCTCTGCGAGGAAGACTCGGTTCCGCTGGAGGAGCGTGAACCCGAAGTACGAGGCGGGGAGGAAGAGACCGCAGATGACGTTGGTCGGAACGGCCACCCAGGGGGCGATGTCCGACCAGAAGATGGCACCGAGCACGCCGATGGCGGGCAACAGAATGAATGCTTTGTGGCCCACGGAGTCTTCACGGAACCCGAAGAGTTTCACCCCGGCGAACCCAGAGGCAAGCATCTGCATGGTGATCGAGGAGAGGGCCATGGCCAGAATTCCCAAGCCAAAGATCCACAGGCCGATCACCGGACCGAGCCGATCGGGCGAGGCGAAGATCTCTGCGGCTTTGGCGGGGTGGATCTTGGATCCGGTGAATCCGCCGTCTCCGTAATGGAAGACTGACGCGCTCGCGATCACCATCAAGGTCACCGCGATGGTGAAGGGGATGAACATTCCGAAGACGAGGTCGTAACGGGCGAGGCGGCGGTGGCTTCGCCCCCAGCCGTTCTTGCGGAGGGTGTATGGATAGACAAAGAGCATGTTCGCCCCAACCGCCGCCGCGAGGCCGGAGACGATCAGCGTGAGACCGGCAATCGGCGGTGAATCACCCTCGATCCCAACCCCGGTCCAGTCGGCGGGAATTGATGGGACAAAACCCCAGAGCACCTGCGACGGCTCGGGGATGCCGGATTGGAAGACGACCACCGCCATCGCAACGACGATGAACCAGACCATCACGGTCAGGATCACTTCGTAAGAACGAATAAAGAGACGGGCTCGGCCATGAAGCAGTCCGACCGCGACGCACCACGCGAGGGCGAGAAAGCCTCCGACCATCGGTGAGACGTCGAAGAGCAGGGCGATCATGGCGCCGGCGAGGGCATACTGGGCGAACTGCCAGATGATCGAACTGAGTAGCCCGCCCCACGCGAAGGCCCACGCGAAGACCGGATGGACGTGTCGCTTGAGCGCGTCGTAGGGATCGACGCCGGTCGAAAGAGTCTGCCAGGCGATAGCGCTCATCACGATGACGCCGAGGAGCATCGCGGCGGGGGCGACCCAGAGAAGTTGGTAGCCGAAGGCAGCGCCGCTAAAGAGCGCGGCGAAGGCGCTGCCGCCGCCGAGGGTCATCGCGGACTGAAGGTATCCCGGCCCCATGTATCGCAGGTAGCCGGCGATTCGGGGAACCATTGGCTTGGCGTCGAGCTCGGCGAAACGGGCGAGTTCATGGTGATTTGGCTGGTTCATGCTCGAGAGGCCTCCTTGCGAAGCACCTTGAGTTCGACGGACTGAGGCATCGACTTGTAGTGCTCGTCCAGTGGATAGCAGCCGGAGATCATGCCGTTCCGCGGTGCGGTGGTGCAGTCGCTGAAAGTTCGACAAAGAAATTTCTTCTGGAGCGGTCGGCCGGCGACGACGTCCGAGGGGAGCGTGGGGTATGAGAGCATCGATCGGCCGAGGCCAACCATGTCGACCATGTTGAGGCGAACTTCATGCTGGGCGACCGCGGGAAGCCATTCCTGAAGGTACGACCATCCACTGCCCACCAGCGGAAGATTCGGTACCAAGGCGCGGATGGTACGAACGACCTGAAGGTGACGCTGCACTTCGCAAAGTGGATCACGGGGTGGAAGGTAGCCATCGCTGGGGGGGTAGGCCGCGGGTCGCTGAAGATGCGGGCAGTAATAAGGACTGCCAACCGTGAGGTTCGCCATGAACAGGCCGAGGTCGTGGCAGAGTTCGAGAAACCGTTGCGGCTCTGCGAAGTCGCTTTCGGTTGGATCGTGGGTGTTCACGCCGAAACCGTGTCGCCACGGGAGGTGATTCTCCAGCCCTTTGGGGTAACCGATCGCATCACCGTCTCGACGAAAAAGCGGATACGTGTCAGTGATCGAGACCCGGCAGCCGATCATCAGGCGAGGCCGCGCCGCCTTGATTGCCTCAACGGTTTCACGAAAGAGTCTGGTCCGATTTTCGAAACCGCCACCGAATTCACCAGATCGAGTGTGGGCGCCGAGCAATTCGTGAAGCAAGTAGCCGTGACAGCATTTGACGTCCACGAAATCGAATCCGACATCCGCGGCGAGACAAGCGGCCTTGACCATGTTGTCCGAGATCTCGCGGAGTTCTCGATCGGTGAGAATGTGGACGCTGGCATCAAGCCCATATTTTTCCGAGAGCACCGGATTGAGTTCGGCGATGCGAGGGCTCATGGTCGTGCCGTGAGGCCGGCTGAAGCGTCCGGAGTGGGTCAGTTGGAGTCCGACCAGCAGGTCGTCGGTCGTTCCGTGGTGTTCAAGATGTGCCGACTTCAGGGCGTCGAGTAGTTGGGCCAAGTTGGCAGTGTTGTCCACGGCGGGATTTGGATTCAGATGGAGTTGGTTGGGGTTTGCCCGGCCATCTGGCTGGACGGCGTATGCCTCTCCGCCCCAGATCAGTTTCGCGCCGCTTTGGCCGAAGTGACGCCATCTGCGGAGCGTGTTCTCGGTGGGGCCGCCATCTTTGGTTCCGTCCCATCCCTCCATGGGATGGACGCAGAAGCGATTCCCGATCGATCTCGTGCCACCGTCGCGGTCGGGAACGAGTAGGGGCTGGGCCAGCGGGCCGTCGGGACCCTCGACCTCAAGATCACAGCCGAGGCTCGGATCAAGGGACGTCCAGTGTTCGCGGAACTGTTCGGTTGATTTGAATCGGCCGGGAGGCGTGAATTCCATGTCTGCTTTTTCCACGAGTGGGGTCATGGGCCCGGATCGGGCCAAGGACCCAATCTGCATTGAAACGGAAACCAGCGGTTCGTGCTAGGAACCAGCGCGTTCGGCCGTCGCAGCTTCCTGATTTTTCATCATTCTTGGGTTCGAGAATCAGTCGGTATCGTCATTGGAAGCCAGCGACCCCAGCGGTCCACCGAAGCCGGTCCCGTCTATCACTCCATCGAGCCGAAGCCGGCCTCCCTTGATCCGAAGCCGAACGCGACCTCCGGCATCTGTCGCATAGAGGTGGGGGATTTCTCGACTTAATCGAAGGCTGGTCTCGACAGGGAGGTGATCGAGCCCACGAAAGTAGTGATGCCCGTTTCGTTCCACGTCCGCCACGCCGAGTTGGGCCTGAAGACAGAGATCCTGCTGGAGGGGGATGCCGCCGAGGTTCGTGAGATCTTCCCCGCTCTGGAAGAGGCCGACGGCGCCCGCAGCGCGGCGATGTTCGAGCAATCCACGATTGGCGATGGCACGGAAGACGCCTTTGCACGCCTTGACGCTGACCCCGGCGTACCCAAGATCGATGGCGCGACGGAATGCATCACGATCCGTGTCCGCCTCGTCAATAATCACCGGTGCGATCCGACTGAGTCGAGCGAGCGACGGTCGCTGCGATTCTTCGAAAGTCTCGTGTCGTGGGAGCGGTTGCTCGACCAGGGCGAGACGCGCGATCATGGGGGCGGTCGCGGGGTCGCGGCGGAGATTCTCCAACAGACCGGCGAGGCCTTCGAGATCAACGCACTGCTCGTTCCCGTCGAGGGTGAAGATGGCGTCGGGGCCGACCGCATGACCGACCACGGCGGCGACGGCGCGAAGACGCGCTTCGTTTGCCGAGTGGTCGCTACCGATTTTCACCTTAAAGCGTTGTAGGCCATAGACATCGATGTCCTCTTCGAGGGCTTGTGGAAGTCCGTCATCGAGTCGTTCGTCGCTCAGGATCTCGCTGGCGGTCAGAGGATCCAGCATGCCGACCGTGTGGCGGACCGCGATCGAGGTCGCCGGGGCAGGAAGCACCGAAGGGGACCAGTCGGCGACTTCTGGGATGAGTCGCGAGGCTCTGAATCCGAATAGATCCTGTCGGAGCGCCGCGTCGAACGAGAGACCGGCCAGTCGGCAGGCGGCGTCGATCAAGGCCCGCTCAAGCATCGCCACCCCGAAGCCTCGAACCAAGACATCGGCATCCGAATGGTTTCGGCTGCCGACCAGCTCGATGCGCGCGATCTCTGCGATATCAAAGACGGGGTGTGCCCCGGCGGTGCGGGTTGCCATTTCGGCGACCTCGACTGCGGTCTGGACGCTCTTTGCCAACGCGGCGGAGTCGGCTTCGGGGGTGGTGTCGGGGTTTTTCTCAAACCACTTTGGGACCAGCAGATCAGAAGATCGTCCGATAACGCGACATCCATCAGCCGTCGCCACGGTGATGTGGAGCTCGGCGAGCGCGACCTTTCGAAGCACTTGGACGCCAAATTTGAACGGCAAGCGAGTCTGGACGAGCTGCTGACGCAGTCGATGGTCTACGAGTTCGAGGTGCACAGGAGCAGTCTACGGACTCAGAACGCATGAGCAACGGTTCTGGAATCACCCCGAAACGATCATCTCGTACCGAAAGGGATGCAGATTCGTCGCCGTGCCCACAACCACGGAGTCGGGCGAAAGACGGTGATTGACCATTTCTGAGGGATCACTGAATCAAGCGGATGCGCTTCATGATTGATCCCGATTTCAGATATCTCGCAAAAATTCAGTTCGAAGTTGAGATTTGGGAGATTTTGCATGTAGGCTCACACGAACCGGTTTCCCGCCGGCTTGGCTTTCCAAAGCCGTTCCCGCTTCCGCCAAGATCTGGTTGCCATCCCCCATGGTCTTCTCTATCTGGCACACACAAGACGTATTTAGGAGAAATTCGAAATGGTCCATTCCAGACTATCCGCGTACCGACTCATTGCCGCAGCACCCTTGGCAGCAATGGCATCTGGCGCTGCGGCCGACATCGTCTACAGCGAACTAGACTTTCAGCTTGGCGGTCCTGGATCGGAACCGTACTTCGGCAGCATCCAGATCGGGAACGAAATTGGCACGATGTCGTTCTTGGCTGGTTCGAATTCGAAGGGGCCTGAACGGTTGTTTTTTGCAGGGGTGAAGGACGGCAACATGGCCGTGATGAATACCTTCGCGGCACCGTTCGGTGATAAGTCGGGGAAACTGGCTCGATTCCAAGCCGGTGATCTGATTCAACTCAATCCCGGCCTCGGGCTCTCCGGGAAGGGCGTTGGCTCTAGCGGAAAAGATTTAGACGGCGGTAAAGGAAGCGGCAACTTCGTAGTGATGAACGGTCAAGCGGAGTCGGGTTACGTGGGATTCGTCTTCGAGAACATGGGCGTGAATGGCATTCCGTCGCTGAATTACGGATGGATCGCTGTCTCGTGGAACGGGACTTACCTCAATATCGACGGCTACGCCTATGAGACGGACGTCGACACCGGAATCGTAGCGGGAGCCATCCCGGCTCCCGGCGCCATCGGTCTTCTGGGGCTCGCCGCTGGTGCGGCGGGCATCCGTCGCAAGCGAAAGGCCTGAGGGAGCGATCGAAACAGGACGACCAACTGAACGCCCTCGTGCCTCTAGAAAGGCACGAGGGCGTTATTCTTGTAGTTCGCCACCATGACGACACCACCCGGCACCATTTCCGAGTCGCTCTTCCGTGACGCCGTTGCATCGGATGCGATATCGGTGACCCGGCTCGGGCGTGACGACCGCCCGGAACGGGTGCTTCGTCGAGGTTCGTTGTTGTTCGAGGTCGAGAAACTCGCCGGTCGACTGTCGTCGCGCGGTTTCGCCGGGCGTCCTGTCCTGATCCCGGAACGAAATGGTCTGGAGTACGTGGTCGCGTTTCTGGCCTGCCTTCGCGCCGGATGCATGGCGGTCACCGCGCATCCCCCTCGATCCGGCGGCGGAGGCGAGCGACTGGCGGCGATCGTTCGGAACAGTCGGCCGGCCGCGGTCATCGCCGGCGCGGCGATTCTCGATTCGATCGATCGGCTTGCTCCGGATCTGCTTGAGGGAGTTGATCGGATCGATTGCGCGAAGATCGGCACGCCGGCAGCCGAGGATTCGACCGACGCATCGGTGTTCGCTCCTGATCCTGACCGCTCGATCCCTTGGCCCGATCCCGCGAGTATTGCCCTCCTTCAGTACACGTCAGGATCGACGCGGGATCCGGCGCCGGTGGCCCTCACCCAAGCAAATCTCCTCGCCAACGGCCTCGCGATGAGAGATCTCTTTCAACGTCATGGTCCTTCGGGCGGCACGGTCTGCTGGATGCCGCTCTACCACGACATGGGGCTGATCGGCTTGCTGGTCTCCTCGCTTCTGGTGAAGGTGCCACTGCATCTCATGGATCCAGAAGCGTTCGCGATGCGTCCGATCCGCTGGCTGCGGGCGATGTCGAACACCGCTGCGACCTATAGCGGCGGTCCGTGTTTCGCCTACGACCTCTGCGTTGATCGCACGACCGCGGAAGACCGCTCGGCCTTGGATCTCTCAGCGTGGAAATTCGCCTTCAACGGCGCCGAACCGATCCGGCCCGCATCGCTCGCCCGGTTCCAAGCCGCGTTCGGGCCGTGTGGATTCGACGGCATGATGCCGTGCTACGGACTTGCCGAGCACACGCTTCTGGTTTCGGTTCGACGAGACGGTGAACCAGTCCATTTTCGAATCGCCGATCGAACCGCGCTCGATCAAGGACGTCTGGAAGCTCGGCGGACGGTCGAGGTCGACGCGACAACGACCGTCGCGGTCGAAACCGGCGAGGTCGCCGTGGCGAGTTGCGGGCGGGGCCTTCCGGGACATGAGATCGTGATTCGCGATCCGAGGACTGGCGAGCGTCTCGCCGACGCGATGGTGGGCGAGATCACCCTCAAAGGTCCGAGCGTGGCGGTGGCGTACCACCAACGCCCCGACGCCACGGCAGAGGTTTTTCCCGCCCGGTTGGGCGGCGATGAAGGCCCGTGGCTGCGGACGGGGGATCTCGGTTCCCTGCTTGACGGTGAACTCCATGTTCTGGGGCGGCTGAAAGACCTTCTGATCGTCGATGGCCGAAACGTACATCCGGCGGACGTTGAAGCATCGCTCGAAGGATGTCATCCGGCATTGTCGGGCGGCCGGGTCGCGGTCTTCGCGAGCGGGGGGGTACTTGAAGGTTCGGCGGAGACCGTGTCGGTCGTGGTGGAACTTTCCCGAGACGCCCATCGTGGCGTCCGCCGGGATCCGATCGCGGCGGCCGGCTTGGCGGCCGATCTTGATCGAGACGTCAAGGCTGAAGCGTCGATGCGGCATGGGATCAGGCTGTCTCGATTGGTGGTGGTGAGTCCTGGAAAAATTCCGCGGACGACCAGTGGAAAGACTCGGAGGGCAGCGACTCGCGCGGCGGTCATGGCCGGCGAACTGAGACCGCTCGGATCAGAGGCCGAGTCATGTTGATCCTTCAATCCGAAATCGACGGGACACGGGTTCGGGCGATCGACGAACTCGTGGCGCGAGGGGCGCGAGGTCCGTCTGGTCGACCGGTGACCTTCGTCGAAGATCCTTCGCGTGCCGAAGTTGTTCTGCATCGACCGGAATTCGATCGCGGGCGGCTCGCCCGTTCGTTCTGCGGCAACGGCATTTTGTTCTCCGATGGCGAGCATTGGCGTGAACGTCGTCGGATCATGCAACCAAGTTTTCCTCCCCGCGACCCAGATCACCATCTGCAGGATGTGATGTGGGCGATACCGGGCCTCGTCCGCAAATTCGAAGCGGCGGCGGCGTCGGGGGCGACGCTGGGCGTCGTGGAGGAAACTGTTCGTTACACGGTGCGGGTTCTGTATCGTGGCGTCTTCGGTCAGGAGCTTCCCGAGGATCACGATCGCATCAAGGTGATTCTCGAGTACTTCGACTCCATCGGAGGCGTCCTTGCAGCGACGATCTTCCCGGAGTTGAAGTTGGACGGTCGATCGATGACGGAAATCAGAATGAACGCGTCGGCGATGGATGCCGAGGTGGATCGATTGGTTGAGGTACGGCGAGCGGGGGCGGCGGCCTCGGCGGAGAATGGGAACGATGCCCTTGGTCGGATCATCGAACAGGTGGGGGATGCCGATGGCGAAGTAGGAGTGCGCGATGAAGTCCGCAGTCTGCTCGTTGCCGGCGCGGAGACGACCTCCAACACCCTCGGCTTTCTCTTGCTCATGCTTGCGGCGCACCCGGAGGCCCGCACTCGACTGGAGCGTGAAATCGACGCGGGATCGAACGGCGCATCCGGCGCATCCGGCGCATCGCCTTTCCTCGACGCAGTCGTCTTCGAGACGCTTCGTCTGTTTCCGCCGGTCTGGTTCCAGACCCGGGAAGCGACGGCGCCGGTCACCCTTGGCGATCGTCGTCTCGAGAAGGATGATTTGGTATTCGTCTCGACGGCGCTCATCCATCGTCATCCGGACCTCTGGGCAGAACCAGACTCATTCATGCCCGAGCGGTTTCTTCCGGGATCGGAGGGTGCGTGGCAGCCTCCGCATCGGTATGCCTTCTTCCCGTTCGGAGGTGGACGGCATCTCTGTCTCGGGCGGCATGTTGCCATGCACGAACTCCGGATCGCAGCGCGAGAGATCGTGCGGCGGTTCCAAGTGGATAGCGTCGAGTCAACGCCGCTCGCCGCAGAGCTGGGGGTGGTACTCAAGCCAGACCGGAAGATCAGAGTGCGGGTCGTCGAGCGAGGGAGGACACCGCGTTGAGATCGACTGTGGTTCGACAACTGGCGGAGGTGCATGGTGCCGATCCCCGGCCGGAGTCGCCGGGGCGGAGGCTCTTGGTGCTCGATCCGGACGAGGTTGGGGCGATCCTTCACTCCAAAAACTTCCGCCGGACGGATTTTGTCCGACAACTCTCCGGATCCGGGCTCCTCGCGACCGACGGGACGTTTTGGCGGGAGCGGCGGCGAATCGTACAGCCTTCCTTCCCCGTTCGGGAGCCCGAAGCGCATCTGGAGAGCATCGAATGGGCGATGCCGGGTTTTGTCAAACGTCTCGGTCGCGCAGCGGACGATGGCCAGGTCATGTGCCTGCTCGACGAGATGATGCGGGTGATTAGCCGCATCGTCTACCGTGCGGTCTTCGGCGTGGAACTCGACCCGGACGAAGATCGCGTCTCAACTTTTCAGCCGATGATGGAAGCAGTGGGCGCCGTGCACTGGTCACTCGTGGCGCCCGGCGGAAAAATTGACGCCGGAGCGATCTCACGGCTGGAGCAGACTCGAGCCCTTGCCGACGAAGAGATCGCGTGGATTCTCGAACGCCGACGCTCGGTCGACGTCGGTGTCGATGATGCGCTCGGACGCCTCCTCGCGGCGCAAGCCGACGGTCAGATCGACGAGGAGGGCATCCACGACGAGGTTCGATCGCTGGTGCTTGCCGCGACGGAAACCAGTGCCAACAGCCTGGTCTGGTGCCTTCTGCTTCTCGACGATCACCCTGAGGTCGCCGAATCGATCGACGCAGAACTCAAGGCCGGCCTGGGTGACGCCGCGATCGACGCCGCGATCTGGGAAACGCTCCGCCTCTATCCGCCGGTCTGGGCGAACGAACGCCAGGCCATCGAGACCACCGTGCAGGGTGAGCGGACTTGGGAGCTGGGCGATCGGGCAGTGATCTCTGCGTATCGACTCCATCGCGATCCGAAATATTGGAACGAGCCGGATCTGTTCAAGCCCGCGCGGTTCGCGGCATCGCCTGATGGTCGATGGCAGCCTCCGCACCGGTTCGCCTACATGCCATTCGGGGCGGGACCTCACCTCTGTATCGGACGGAACCTGGCCCTGCTCGAGATGCGACGAATCATTTGGGAAATCCTCTCCGGATTTCGACTGGAATTCGAGTCGCCGATCGCGATCGAACCGATACTAGGAATCGTGATGCGCCCCTCATCGCCGGTGACGGTACGAATCCGAAGGCAGGGAGCGGAGGCGACGGCCTGAGCGCTTCACACTGCTATTGAATCAGACCTTTGAGGTCGACTTGAGGAACTAACGTGGCAAGCATGAACAGCAACGAGATTTCAGCGTGGATTCGCGAGCGGATCGCAAAAGACTTGGGGAGTGAGCCCTCGGCCATCGATCCCGAGGTGACCTTCGACCGAATTGGCCTCGATTCTCTGGCCCTGCTCGGAGTTCTGGGAGATCTTGCGAGCGAACTCGACATCGAGATCGAGACCTCGGTGCTCTTCGATCATCCGACGATCTCGGGCCTCGCGGCCCATCTCGCCACCGCGTGAGATCACCACCGGAGCCCGCCCCTTGGGTGCGATCTCCATTCTGAACCGATCCGCCGGACTCAAGTCTGATGCGTGGTGGGATCGCCGCCGAGTTGTCGACGGAGGTGCAGCCGCTGGTTCAGGGAGTTGATTCGGTTTCGGCGAACCATTGCTCGGGTGTTGGGCTGACGACTGCCGGCTTCGAATCGGATGGTGTGGATTCCGGCCGCCGCTGCACGTTCGTACATGGTCGACGCGAGTCGGCCGTGCAACGTGTCTAAGCGGAATCGGGGATCGATGCCTTCACCCTCGATCTTCAGCACGCCAGGCTCGACGATTCGCGTGCAGCAGAATCCCACCACGGCTTGCTCATGCGTCGCGACGAGTTGAAGGCCGCGTTCGGGATCATTTGGTTTGTGGGAAGAGAATCGACGTCGCATGTCGAAGATGCCGCGGTTGACGGATCCGCCGATCCATGCCGACCAGGCGGCCGCGACGGTATCGAGGTGGATCTGTTCAATTTCGACGATGTCGGCCTGGAAGCGACTCTTGATCCGATCGCCTATGCGTTGCCGGACTTTGGTGAGCCTGTCCTGCAGCAGGGTTCGGGGGGCTTCGAACGTATCGAACGTCTCGTGGGTTTCGAAACCCCGGGATCGCAGGAGTTCGGAGTGCCGCAGGGATGCGGTTGAATCCACATCGGCATCGAGCATGATGGCCCCGCAGGTTTGTGCCGCGTCGAGGACCTGGTCGACCAGTGGACCCCCAGCTGCTGCGACTGCCGCGGCATCGCACCCATCAAATTCCATGGACGCGGTTCCGTCAGGGAGGACCTCCAGCATCGCGGCCGCGATCACCTCTCCGCCTTCGATGGCGCACCATGATTTTGTCGGCAAATGATGTTGGAACCAGCGGGGCGAGAGTCGGCAGAGCACGGGGCGATCGGCCTCCCCAGCCTCCGCGATCTCGATCTTTCCGAGGTCTTTCATTCCCACAGGGTATCTTCCAAGGGCATGACCATCTCACACCGGAAACATGGCCCGCTCATCTTTCTTGTCGCCCCGGTCCTTCCGGGTTCGACGTTCGAAGAGACTGACCTCGCTCGGGAGGCCTATCGGTTCGCCGGTGTGCCACACTCGGGGCAGGCGTCACTGGCCGCCACGATCGCCACGGGGGTGTGGCCGGAGTCACATGGGGTGGTCTCGCGGTTGCAACCGCACCCGGATCGGCTTGGTTACGAAATCGTCCGGCCGGATCGCGCCACCGGTGGTACGACCTGGTCGCAGGCGGTCGGTTCGGGGCGGATCGTGGGTCTTTGCAATTGGCCTCACGAATCCATGCTCGCGGCCGAAGGCGATGGGCGGCTCGACCGGATTAGCATGGCCGCCATTGCGGGACTTTCGGGTGAGGTCGGAGGCGTGCTTCCCCCGGGTTCCTTTGCACCTTCGTCGATGAGCGTGGTGCTCCGTGAGTCAGCGCGGCCACTGCAATCCGACACGGTATTTGCCGGACTGGAGTTGCTGGCGGATCGCGGGCCAGACCTGCTGATGGGGTGGCTTCCGGAATCTTCAGTTGGGACGACGGAGCGACTTGAAGGGATCGAGGGATTCCGGGCGAGGCTCGGCGACGCGGCCTCCCCAGAGGCCACCGTGCTCATCCTTGAGCAGCCCGCGGTCGCTGATTCGATATTCAAACAGTGCAGAGGTGGCCCATCGCCTCGATTGCTGGTGATTGGTCCGCGAACGCCGCTGATCAGCGGAAGACCACGGATAGATTCCTTGCACGGAATTCTCGGTGCCCTGCTTGAGACGGAAGACGCTGCACGATGGGTCGGACCGATTCCACGCGTCGCCGGCGAGGGCAGACTCGACCGTGCCGGGGTCTCGGCTCAGGCTCGGCTCTCAAGTTTCGATCTCAAGCAGTTCGAATACACACGATCTCGTGAGATCGGAGCCTCGCTGCTGGCCCGAGGCCGCCACACAGAGGCGGAGGCCTGGCTGTTTGGCTCCCTCCAGACCCAGCATGGCGTGATCGACGCATCGGTGGTCGGTTTGCTGGTCGCACTGCTTCGTCGACGGCAGGGCGTTGACGAAGCAAAGCGCCTGCTGGCGAGCGTGCAGGGTCGGATTCCCGAGTCGATCGCCGATGGGCTGGTCGCCTTTCTCGATGCACGGTTGGTCGATCTCGACGCCTCCGGCCATCTCCCCGGACTCGCTCGACTCGGCCCTTTCGTCATGCAGACTCTTCTGATCGACCTGCATCGACGCGGGCTTCTCAAGAAGGGTGGACCGTGGAATTCGAATCGTTAGTCCAGACGGGTCTGGTTCATCATCGACACCGGAAGGCTGACGCCCGGAATCGACGGGAAGACGGCGCTCGACATCGCAGATTTTGTCGAGGGCTTTCGTCGTAGGCACCGGAGCCGTGGTTCGTACCACGTGATTCTCGTCCCAGCGACTGGTGCTCAGGCGGGGGTCGAGGGGTCGGAGACCTCAGGTACTTCGGAATCTGCATCCGCGTCGCGGAAGATCCACGAACTGAGTGAGGTCATATCTTCGATCATGACGTAGAGAGCCGGGACCAGCAACAGAATGATAAAGGTTGAGAACATCACGCCGAACGCGATCGAGATCGCCATGGGGATCAGGAATCTCGCCTGCATCGAGGTCTCCAGCACCATCGGCATCAGGCCAAAGAATGTCGTGACGCTCGTAAGAAGGATCGGCCGAAAACGTCGACGACCGGCGCTGACCACGATTTCCAGCAGGCTGGCCCCGGGGCGTGCCTTCCGCATTTCATTGGTGGTCACGACCAGTACGAGTGAATCGTTCACCACGACGCCGGAAAGCGCCACGATGCCGAAGATCGAGATGATGCTAAATCCGAATCCCATCACGAAGTGGCCGATGACCGCACCGATGATCCCGAACGGGATCGCCACCATCACCACCAGCGGCTGAATCCAGCTCCGGAAGGGGATCGCGAGTAACGCGTAGATGACAAACAAGGCCGCGATGAAACCGGTGGTAAGACTATCTAACGATTCTGCCTGAGCATTCTGTTCGCCTTCGAAACTCCAGGTAAGACCGGGGAACTCTCGTTTCAAACGCGGAAGGAGTTCGGCGTCGAGCACCGCATTCACTTCATTGCCATTGGCAATATTCGCATCGAGGTCGGCGGTCACCGAGTTGACGCGACGCCCGTTGGTTCGTTTGATGCTGGTGTAGGCGCGGCCTTCAGTGGAGACGGCCGCCTCAGAGAACGGAATCTCCGTACCTTCCGGGGTTCGAAGAACCGCCTTCTCGACCGTGTTGAGGGTTTCGCGCTCCGCTTCGGGGAGGCGAACCATCACGCGAACTTCGTTGCGTCCGCGTTGTTGTCGCAAGGCCTCCACGCCATAAAAGTAGCCTCTGGTCTGGCGGGCAAGATCGGTGGCGGTGAGGCCGAGGCTTCGGGCTTCCGGCGTCAGTTCGAGATTGAACTGAGGTTTTCCGAGCGAGACGCCGGAATCGATGTCGGTCACGCCGGCGAACACGCGAATCCGTTCCGCGAGGGCAATGCTGGCCGCATCGAGCACCGCGGTGTCTCGATGGCTCAGTTGCACGTCGATGGCGGCGCCGCTGGATCGGCCAGTCTCGCTCTTGAATGAGATGGTTTCGATGCCCGCGATTTCACCGGTGTTTTCTCTCCATCGACGAGAGAATTCCGATGCGGAGATGGAACGCTGATCTTGCGTGCTGAGCGAAGCCTGAATTCCCAAGAGGTGCGATCCGTTTGAGGAGGCTTGCTGAACCGGGCCGAATCCGCCCACCCGCCCACCGAGTATTCCGTAGACGTTATCGATGATGGTGGGGCCACCCGATTCGTCGATCGTCTTGGCAAGTGAAGCCATCAGCCGTTCTTGTACCGCCGAAGTTCGATCCACGGGAACGCCGAGCGGGAGGGTGGCATTCACCATCACGAAGTCCGCGTCGATTTTGGGCAGGAAGGTGAACGGCAATCGGCCACTCACCAGGGTGGCGATGGTCACGGTGAGCATGGCGAGCGCCACGGCAATGGTTCCGTAGCGTTGTCGAACCGCGAACCTTGCAATCGGGGCGTAGATTTGGCGAATGAACCAGAACAGGCCACGTTCGAAGTACCGACTCGGGATCGAGATGATCCGCCAGAACAAGGTCCTCTTCGGTGCGTGGGAGAGGTGGGCGGGAAGCACGAACAGTGATTCGATCAGGGAAACCGCGAAGACGCTGATCGCGACGGCCGGAATCTGCATGAAGAGCTTGCCGCTTGCGCCCGGGACAAACAACATCGGCGCGAAGGCAACCATGTTGGTGAGGACCGCAAAAGTCACGGGGCCGGAGATCTGTCGAGCGCCCGCAATGGCCGCCTCCAGCGCAGGCATGCCTTCGGCCCGCTTCTCGAAAATATTCTCTCCAACCACCACCGCATCGTCGACGATGATGCCGAGGGTCACGATGAAGGCAAAGAGCGAGATCATGTTGATCGACGCATTGGTCTGGGAAAGGAAGAGAAACGACCCCAAGATCGAGATCGGAATGCCCAGCGTGACCCAGAATGCGAGACGCGGTTCGAGGAACAGTCCGAGCATGAGGAGTACGAGCCCGAGGCCGATCGCCGCGTTTCGAACCAGCAGTTCCACCCGCTCCCGATACGAGGTCGAGTCGTCGCGGACTCTCTGAACCGCCATGCCTTCCGGCAGTTCTGGTCGTAACTCATCGAGATAGCGGAGGACTTCGTCGGACACGGAGATCGGAGTCTCATCGCCGACCCGGTAGACTTCGACGGTGGCCGCGGGCAGGCCGTCGAGATTGGGTTGAAGATCGATGTCCGCGAAACCATCGGTGATGATGGCGATCTCGCCGAGTTTTAACGTCGAACCGTCGGGACGAGAAATGACCGGAATATCCGCGAATTCGCGGCCGAATTCACGCCGCTCGGTGGTACGGAAAAGGATTTCTCCGGCATCAGTCTTGAGGCTCCCCGCGGGAAGATCGATCGCCGCGCGACGAATCTCTCCGGCCACCCCTTCGAGGGTCAGATTGTGGGCGCGGAGAGAGGCTTCGGGGATCTCGATGGCGATTTCAAGCGGCTTGGCGGCGCCGAGTTGGACCAGAGTGATTCCCTCGCGAATCGCGAGTTCGTCGCGGATTCGTTCGGCCGTTTCTCGAAGGACTTTCTCGGAGAAATCTCCGGCGACCGCGATGTTCACCACGAGGTTGCGGTTCTCGAGCAAACTCACCGTCGGACGTTCCACATCTTCCGGCAGCGTGGTAATTCGGTCCACGGCATTTTTGACGTTCTGCAGCACGCGGTCCGCTGCCGCGTTGAGTTGGAGCTCCACGCTGACCGAACCACGGCCCTCGCTCGCAGTGCTGGTGATCCGCTTGACGCCGTCGATTCCCCGGACCGCATCCTCCACCACGCTGATGATCCCGCGTTCGACTTCTTCGGGACTGGCGCCGGGGTAGGGCACGGAAATGCCGATGATGTCCAGCGAGAATTCCGGGAAGACTTCTTGACGCACCCGGAGGGCGGACATGATGCCGCCAATGAGCAGAGCGGCCATGAGTAGATTGGCAGCCACGGGGTGACCGGCCATCCACGCGACTGGGCCGCCACTTCGGGGGGTCTTGATCATGGCGAGGCCTGCCCCTCATCCACGTCGCCGATCGTGACTTCGGAGGACCCGCCCGCGACGCCCGCGGCGTCGAGCCGTTCCAACGGCATACCGGGGATCGCGGCGGGAAGCGGGCTGGTGATGATCTCGTCTCCGGGTTCGAGCGCGACTTTGGCGAGCACGGTGTTTGGCCGCCCGACGATGGCTCGCAACTTTCGGAAACGAAGTTTGGAATCGGCATCCATCACCCAGACGTTCTGATCGTTGCGGATCACCGAACGGGGGAGTTCGAGCACGTCGTTGACCACGGGGCCAGCGATTTCCACTCGAACGTAGGAACCGAGCAGCAATGGTTCGACGGCGCTTTTTTGTTCGGCCGCAAGTCCGAGCGGGTCTTCGACCAGAATCCGAACTCGGGCGAGCCGCCCGGCCCGTTCGACTTCACCCAGTAGGCGATCGACTCGACCTGTTCGCATGATGCGTCGGCCGTTGCCCAATTCCAGAATCACATTTGCGATGGAGTTTCCGGCGGGATTCGCCGAGTCTATCTTGAGCCATTCCAATTTATCGAGCGGGATCGCGACCATCACATCGAATCGGTCGGTGCCGACGATCGAGGCGATTCGGGCCTGAGGATTCACGACTTGTCCGATCTCCACGTCGTCTTCACGCACCAGTCCATTAAAAGGGGAACTGATCACCGTGCGTTCCAGATTGAGTTGGGCTGCATCCAGCCGGCTCGTGGCCGCCAGAAGCATCGCTTCTTTTTCGAGTTGTTGGGGGCCGCGGCGAGCAAGCTCGCGACCGATGTCGGAACTTTCTACAGAATCACCAAGTAATTCCCATTCACGCTCGGCGACATGTCGCCGAGCTTCTTCGAGTTGCAAGGCAACGGAGGCGTTGGCCACGTCCGCTTCGCGTTGCCGAACCAGGAGTTGGTAGTCACGATCGTCGATGGTGAGAAGTCGTTCTCCCGCCTTGACGATGCCACCGGGCTGCAACGCCTCATTGAGTCCGACCACCAGCCCACCCACTTGGGTCTGAAGCGTGAGTACGCGATTGGGTTCCACCGTGCCGTAGGCGATGATTTCAGCCATACCGTCCCCAGGCGTCGGGACAATGGTCTCGACCAACGTGGCGATGGCTTCGACCTTTTTTCGGGTTGGTTCTGGTTTTCGGTCAAAGAGAATCGTCGCGCCGTACGCACCGATTGCAATCACCGCGAGGGGGACCACGACGCGTAACAAGGCGACAAACCATCGCACCACGTGAGGTGGCGGGGCAGGGCGATCAGAGGTCGACAGAGGCGTCGGATCGTGAGTCATGCGTGTGGGTTCCGGAGCGAACGATTTTCGGCGGCGACGGTGTCGTCGTCATCGGAGGGTGTGGTCTGGGGATCGGAGGCAGATTCTTCGGTGGCCGGGGGAGAGAGTGATCGAGTCCAATCGCCACCCAGGGCGAGCAGAAGCGAGGCACGATTCGCGAGGACCGATCGTTGCACGCTCACATCGCGCCGCTGCAGGTCCTGCAAAGCGCGGATCGAGGTGATCACATCGAGGTATTCAATCTGTCCGTTGGCGAAGAGGAGACGGCTTTCGGTCAGTGTCTTCTGGGCGAGATCAACTTGGATTCTGGTTTGTTCCAACAGGTCGACAAGATTCCGTTCGCGATCGATGGCATCTTCGACTTCTCGCAGGGCGATGAGGAAGCGTTCCGTGAAAGCATCGAGTCGTTCGTTGAGAATCGCTCGACGTCGATCTGCTTCCGCCCCGCGGCGGTCTCCATCGAAAACCGGTTGGAGCAGACTGCCCGTGATGCTGCCGACCGTGCTCTCGAAGAGGCTTGAAAGTTGATCGCTGGTGAAATTACCCGCGAGTGAGAGCCGAATCGCGGGGAGCATGTTGGCCATCGCGACCGCCACTTCGAGGTCCGCCGCGGCCACTCGGTCGTAGGCGGCTCGAAGGTCGGGGCGTTGATCAAGCAAATTTCGGGGCGTGGGCAGCGTTGGAAAGGGGGGCAACTTCGGAAGGACCGGCGCGATGGCGGTCGTCCCATCAGCCTCCAGATTCTCCGGGGCGCGGGCAAGCAAGACCGCCAACTGGTTTCGGCTCGTCTCGAGCGTGCTTCGGATATCGGGGAGTGCGGAGATGACAGACTGGAGTTGGAGCCGCTGTTGCAGGACCTGTAGCGCATCGCCGACGCCTTGTCCGTACCGGAGTTCGGTGAGTTCGAGGAGGGTGCGACTCAGTTCGATCTGTTCGGCGAGCAGCGATAGAAGTTGTTGTTTTTCCTGAATTGTCAACCAGAGGTCGACCACCGACCCGGAGAGGAGCAACGCGGTCTGTTCCGCATCGGCTCGGCTGGCGCGGGCGATCAGCGACGCCGCATCCGCGCGATTGGCGATCTTCTTCCAGAGATCGATTTCCCAAGAGAGGCCGAGCCCGATGGCGAATCGATCGGTCGAATTGGCGGGGGATCCTGCGGGATCTACCCGCGTCCGACCGGCACTCGCATCGAGATTGACATCCGGGTAAAGGAAGGCACCGGCGATCGTGGCCTGCGCGTTGGCCTGATCGAGTCTGGACCACGCCTGCCGAAGGCCGAGGTTCGCCTCGAAGGCCCGCTGCATCGTGCGATCGAGGCCCGGTTCATCGAAACTATTCCACCAGGCGTCCGGGGCTTCGACCGTCGGGCCAGCTGGGGCCTCGAAGGATGGAGGGATCTCGGTGTTGGGCAGATCCGAATCGCGCATGGTGTGCGGACTGCACCCGATGCCAGACGCGAGGGCCAGAATAAGTGGGATCCGGAGCGGATCGACGATCTTCACGTGGCGGGCTCCAGATTGCGTTCAGTCGTTGCGGCGGCTTGAAGAATCGCCATGGTGTGCGCTTTCATCGTTTCGGCGAAGTCCGCCATTCGGATGTACTTCGTCGGCCGTTCGACTGAAGACTGATCGAGGGCAGCAGGTGGGAACTGTGGAGGAGATGACGTGAGGAGCGGGCCCATCTGCATCAGGGTATCGGTGGCGGGGATCAGATTGGTAGATGGAGCAGGAAAAAAGAACTCCCCGCCTGCGTGAGCAGGCGGGGAGGGTGTCGGATGTTGAAGTCTCGGTGGCCTTTGGTCAGAAGGTAATGGTGATCCCAAAGCCCAAGGACACGTTGTAGAGCGCCTCGAGCTTGTTGTCTCCGAAATTGCCGGCGGCGGCGGCGCCGGTGACGGTCGCCGTTCCGAGACTCACGGAGCTGGTACCCGAGAAGATGACCCCGCCACCGATTCGAACGTTGTGGGCGATCTGATTGGCAAGTTGGAATCCAACCTCCCAACGGAAGGCGGTGGAGGTGTGATCGTAGGACACGGAACTTAGACCTATGGCCTCCGAAAGCATGATGTTACTGGCTTTGAAATCCGTCCATTGAATGCCGACGCCGGCTTTGAGGCCGATCGAGAGCTTCTCGCTGATCGGAATTGAATAGATCAGACTGGCCATTAACGGGATCTGGAAGACGTCGCCGTCTCCTCCGGTGGCAGTAACGGAGGTATTGCCGGTCATCCTCGTCTCGTTGAAACCCTTGATCTCGTTCCACAGCACGCCCGAGCGAACTTCCACGGCCAAGGTCTCGCAGAGTTGATAGCCCACACCGATGTTCAGGCCGATACCGTTTTTGAACTTGAACTTGATGCCGTCCTCGTCCTTGATCTTGGCATCCATGAGGAAGTTGCCACCGAATGCGGCGGCTGCGTACCAAGGGGTTGCCGCCTCGATTTCGGTGGGTGGTGGCGGCGTCTTCTCATCGACGTCTTGAGTGATGAGGGTGAGGGCATCGGCAGACACCATGGAGGAGAGGGTCAGGGCGGCCACGGCGGCGATCATGGACTTTGTCATGGAAATTTCCTTGAATCCAGCAATTGAGGGGAATGCTTTTGGACCTTGAAAGTCAGTGCGATCATTTGGGTCCTCTCGGCGTTCAAGGATGGTACCCCAAAAATAGAAAATCGAGTTGGGAGGGCGATGCCTCGGAAGCCTGCCGATCCTAAAAAACGTCTCCAGATTCACAGAGAATGATCCCTTCGGACATCCGAACGATTTGCTTATTCTGGCTGGCCGTCCGCTTTCGGGATTGGGGCCGGTCTTGGTCCTTTCGCAGGGCGTGATCGGACTCCGCAGGTTGAGTTCGATCTATTTCTCCATTATCGCGTCCGAATCTGGGATTTCTCAGCAATCTGGAGATCTCGCCGCTGGAGATGGGGGATCGGGGGAGTATCTTGAAGACTTCCACGAAGGGGCCCCTTGGGGGACCTTGGGAGTAGGCCGCGATGTCTGCTGGTTGATATGCGGCGAACAGACTTTGAGGAGTTTTTTCAGATGTTGAATCATGTCTCGGGACCGTTGTGTGCGACTCTGATCTTGTCGGGCCCGCTGCTCGCTTCGGCGGTGCACGGCGGCGATCCCACTCAAGTTGAATTCAATGTCGCGGGTGTGTCGTATGGTGCCGCGGCGGATGGTTGGCTCGACCCGGCAAGTCCGAACTACAACGCCGTCGAGATGGCCGCCGAATCCGGTCGCCGCGTGGCTTCCGCCGACTGGATCGGCGTGACGGCCGAGGTCTGCTTCAATGATGGCGCCACCTCATCCAACTGGGCGAACGAGATCCGATTGGCGGTTCGTTTTCAGGGTGGTGCCGGTGACCTGTTCTACGACATTGGACAACCCTTCCCGACGAATAACACCGGCGGCAAGAACCCCGGCGAATGTTCATTTTTCGGCCCGTCGGATGGTTCAGCTGTCTTCGTGCCCGGTTCCGCGTTCGTCGCCTCCGACGGAATGATCTCGGTCGCGGCGTATTCAACGTGGGACGACGGAACCGACGTGCCCGCTGGTCTTCTCGTGTCCGGAGAAGTCTTGATCACGCTCGGGGCGGCGATTCCCGCGTCCTGTGGCGCTCGGGGAACATCGCCATGTCAGGAAGCTTCCTCCGTGCCAGGTTGCAGCGATGCGGTCTGCTGTGCTTCGATCTGTGACAACGACCCGTTCTGTTGCGAAGAAGTCTGGGACACCAGTTGCGCGGGGATGGCGATCGATCTCTGTGGCTCAGCAGCACCGAACAACGACAACTGTTCAAACGCCGTTGAGATCTTCTTTGGAACCACCGACTTCTCGACCATCGACTCGACCGATGACGGACCAGAACTCCCCCCCGAATGCGACCAAGGTTTCGGAGCCGGATTCGGTTCGGACATCTGGTTCACGCTCACCGCGGATCAGTCGGATGGCATCGTCGTATCGACCTGCGACGCGGCAAACTTTGACACCCGGCTCGCGATCTATACCGAATGCGATGGAGCCTTACTCGCCTGTAATGACGACGGCGCGGACTGCGCGGGATTTACCTCTCGAATGGTCTTCGCCGGTGTCGAGGGAGAGACGTATCTGCTTCGCGTCGGCGGTTATAACGGCGCGAGCGGCACCGGAACGATCACCGTCAAGTACGGCGAACTGCCGGCCGAATATCCGATTGAAGTGGTCGCTGAGTGGAAGGTTGAAGATGGCGGTAATGGTCACTTCTATGCCGTCAAGTGGCTTGGTCAAGGAACCAGCTTTGCCACGGCCGATGCCGAGGCCATTCTGCTCGGCGGGTATCTCGCCACCCTCACGTCGCCCGAAGAGACCGCATTTGCGATGGATTTCGTTGGGGTCGGATCGCCGGCGGTGTATGCCCGATGCGCGTTCGGGCTTGTGCAAAGTGATAAGGGCCCGGAACCCGCGGGAGGCTGGGGCTGGATCACTGGCGAACCGCTCGATTGGACGAATTGGTTCCCGGGTGAACCGAACGACAACCCGGCCCCGGAAGACTTTGGGCAGATCTACCCGGCCGGAAACTGGAACGATTGCTTTGATAATGATTTCGGTTCGGTGCTGATCGAGTTCGACCGCGATCCCGGCATCAATACTGGAGTCACTTGGAGTACTGCCGAGGGCGGCAACGGACACGGTTACCAAGGCGTGATCGTCTCGCCACGGGTCGACTGGAATACCGCTCGGGCGTTGGCCGAAGAAGCTGGCGGTCATCTCGTCACCTTCGAGACCTCTGACGAGGCGTTCTGGGTGAACCGCAATCTCGGCGCATTCACGTCACTTTGGGCCCAGCCGGACACCGCCACTGCAAACGATGGTCCGTTCATCGGTCTTGAGAATTTGGGCGGCGACTGGGTCTGGATCACCGGAGCCTCGCTCACCTATGACAACTGGTACCCCGGCGAGCCAAGTGGCGACGGGACGGTCGCCCGATTGTTCAGTGTGGCCAGTGGGCCGAGTGATCAATTCAACGATGTTTCGATCACCAGTACCGCGAAGAGCTTCATCATCGAGTTTGATGATGGTGGGGGCGGTGGTGGCGGATGTCCAGCCGACTTCAACAATGATGGCGTGGTCGACGGCATCGACTTCGGTTCGTTGCTCAGTGCTTGGGGCACCTGCGGCGGCTGTCAGCAGGATCTGAACAATGATGGCGAGGTCGGAGGCCCCGACGTCGGCCTGCTCCTGGTTGGTTGGGGACCTTGTCCCTGATTCGGATCCGCGTTTAGAACTCAATGATGACTCGCCAAGGGGCGGGACCGCGTCTCAGACGCGTTCCCGCCCTTTTTCTGTCTCAAAGCCGCGGGTGAGCAACGGATGCAAATTGGTGGTGTGGGGGAGATGGCGGGGCTGATACGATTCGGTCCATGATCATCACGCCATCGATCGTCCTCTCGCTTGTCTTCTCCGCCGCCATCGCTCAGGACCCGCCCGTGCCAGACGTGGTGGAGGTTGAGATTGCCTCGACGACGGCGCCTGAGTTGCTCCCTGATTTGAACAGCGTGACGGAACACGAGATCACCGTCGACGGGAAAGTGCTCCGCTACCAGGCGACTGCGGGAACCTTGCCGCTCTTCGACGAGTCGACCGGTGATGTGGAGGCGAGGATCTTCTTTGTCTCCTACGAACGCCTCGAACCGGAACCGTCGTCGTCGCTCGCACAAGGGGCGCCCGAGAAGTGGGTGGCCTCTGACCCGACGACCCGGCCCGTCACCTTCTGCTTCAACGGCGGCCCCGGCTCAAGTTCGGTGTGGCTTCATCTCGGTGCTTGGGGTCCGAAACGGGTCGCGATGGGCGATGCGGGTGCTTTGCTGCCGCCACCCTGGCAGCTGGTCGACAACGACACCACCTTGCTCGACCGGACCGACCTCGTCTTTATCGATCCGGTCACCACCGGCTTCAGCCGCGCTGCGGCGGGGGTGGACGATGGCGACTATCACGGCCTCGAAAAGGATGGGCGTGCGGTGGCAGAGTTCATTCGACTTTGGACGACGAGGAACGGCCGCTGGCCCAGTCCAAAGTTCATCGCTGGCGAGAGTTACGGAACGACCCGGGCCGCCTGGCTCGCCGACGAATTGCAGGATCGGCAGGGCATGTTTTTGAACGGGGTGATCCTGATCTCCAGCGTGCTCGATTTTTCGACCGTCCGCTTCGGTCGCAACAATCTCCTTCCCGACGTGCTCTATCTTCCGACCTATGCCGCCACCGGGTGGTATCACGGAAAGGTTGATCGAGAACGATTTCCCACCGTCGAATCGGTGGTGGAAGCGGCGGAGATTTTCGCCATCGAGCGATATCTCCCGGCGCTGGCGGCCGGAACCTCGATCTCGGAAGGCGATCAAGTTGCGGTCGTTTCCGGTCTATCGCGGCTCACCGGACTCGACCCCGTGTTTATCGAACGACGGAATCTCCGCTTGAGCGGTGGGGCGGTGCAGAAAGAGCTTCTGCGCGACGATCGTGTCACGGTTGGTCGTCTGGATTCCCGATTCACTGGACGAGACGCCGACGCAGGGGGAACTCGCACGGAGTTTGACCCGAGTTACGCGGCCATTCAAGGGCCGTACACCGCGACGCTCAACGACTACGTACGACGTGAGCTCGGTTTCTCTTCGGACATCCCTTACGAAATTCTGACCGGGCGGGTGCGTCCGTGGGACTATTCGCGCTACGAGAATCGGTACGTCGACGTGGCGGGACGTCTTCGCGCGGCGATGGTTCAGAATCCTGATCTTCGAGTGTTCAACGCGGCGGGGTATTACGACATGGCGACGCCGCACTTCGCGGCAGACTGGGTCATCAACCACCTCGAACTCGAACCAGATTTTCAAGACCACGTGACTCGAACCTACTACCCCGCCGGGCACATGATGTACGTGCACGACGAGAGTCGAGAAGCGCTCGATCGAGATCTCGAAGCATTCTACGACGCGACGCTACGTCGCTGAAATATTCTCTGGCGTGTGCCCGGTTCTGCGATGAGTCGCACCGAGCTCCGGGGTCGTCTTGAATTGTGAAGTCGTGGTCCTCGAAAGAGGCGAGCGGCTGCTTGCTCGACCAGCCACGCTTTGGTCGAGCGGAGGCTGGCGTTGATTTTGTCATCGACGTCGCGACGTCAAAGAAGGAGATGACGGCCCCGCGATCGCCGGTCCTCGCGGGGGGCGTTTTCCTCTGGCACGTGTGCGGCGCGAAAGACGGGTGCCGAAACCTCGCGGTATCGGGATTCTCGTGGATTCTCGTGGATCCTCATGGCCCCCCATGAACCGCATGAATCGCATGAATCGCATGAATCGCATGACGCGATCGGCCAGCCCTGACCTCAGGCCGTCGGCGTCCGTGGGAAGGCGGTGAACCGGGGCGATACCTCAGTTTGCAACGCCCACCGTGAGCGGGACGGTTCCCGGCGTTTCGTCCATCGCATCCGGCCAGTAGCCGGGGAAGAACGGCTTGTCGGCCTCCGTGAGTGGTTCAAGCATGTCGAACCACGTGGCCTTCGGATCGAATTTTGCGAAGAACGGCTGTCGGACGAGTTCTCCTCGACGGCACTGCAGGTACTCGAGGATGAAGGCCTTCTCTCCGCCGACCTCGCGGACGCCAAGAATGTGGACCTTGCCTGGGAACGCGGACATCGACGGGCCACGGACCGTGCGGCCGAGCCCGCTGACCTTCTGGAACGCTTGAGTAAAGATCTCATGGCACTGCTCAAGGGGCGTTTCGAAGTACCCGCGAGCACCGGTATCCCGTTCCACGAAGAAGTAGTAGGGGATGCAGCCGAGTCGGACGCCGGTGTTCCAGAGATCGATCCAAATCTCGGGGTCATCATTGACGTGCCGAATGAGGGGGCTCTGCATGCGAATGACCGCGCCAGTCGCTCGGATCCGCTTGACCGCTTCTTGGGCGATCGGAGTCGAAAGTTCGACGGGATGAGAGTAGTGGCCCATGATCGCGACGGTTCGACCGCTGGCGATGATGCGTCGGAAGATATCGAGCAAGTCGTCGGCATCCGCATCGGTGACATATCGCTGAGGCCAGTAGGCGACGCTCTTGGTGCCGATGCGAATGGTCTGGACGTGGGCCAGTTCGGGATCTTCGAGGATCCGGTCGATGTACCGGGCAAAGATCTTCGACTTCATCACCATGGGATCACCGCCGGTGAAGAGCACGTCGGTGATCTCGGGGTGCTCGTGGAGATAGCCGGCGAGCTGATCGACGTCCTTGTTGGCAAACTTCATGTCGTCGAGGCCGACGAACTGGGCCCACCGGAAGCAGAAGGTGCAGTAGGCGTGACAGGTTTGACCGTGGGCTGGGAAGAAGAGCGTGGTCTGGTCGTACTTGTGCTGAATGCCGGGCACGGGCTCGCCATTGACGGTCGGCACGTTGTGGGTCATCTGGCCCGCAGGGTGGGGATTCAATTCAAGTTGGATCTCTCGGACCGCGGCATCGAGGTCAGCCTTGACCCCGGCATCCATGAGCGATTTGATGCGATCAAACTGCGGGACCGAGAGCATGTCTCGATGGGGGAAGGTCAGTCGGAAGATGGGGTCGTCCGGGACCGCATTCCAGTCAATCAACTCTTCCATGACGTATTTGTTCGTCCGGAACGGCAGTACGGCCGACACCACTTCAAGACCCTCCCGGAGGTCAGGGTCCAGGGACTCCCATTCGGGGGTCGCGGAGACGTTGGTGCGGGTCACTGCTTTGAAACGCTGAGGCTCATCGAAGGAACCCGTATCAAAGGTCGTATCTGTTCTCTTGTCTTGAATCATGGCGCTGCGATCTCCATCGGCTCGGTGGTTGAAGGGAGCGGTGCTCCCAGCCACGGGGTCGTGGGCGTCACCCTGGAATCAGGGCCTCCGACTGGGAGGCGGGCAACTCGGATGTTTCGGCAACGGGAAACTCAGGGGTCCGCGAAGGTGCGGACCACGCTTGGCCCATCGCCTGAGACGGTCACGGAGAACTACCGGACCGGGAGGACTATTGTAGTCGCTTCCCCCTCGGCCCGGCCGAAAAGGTCCGCATTCCGCCCTAAACCTTCGTTTTTGGTCTGAAAACGAGGGTGAAGGGGACCAGTAGGACGACGCTGAACTGGATGCCGGCGGCGATCAGATAGGTGGTCTGCACGCCGAATCGGGCCTCGAATGGGCCCGACAGGGTGTAGATCCCCGCGACGCCGAGATTCATGAGTGCCATATACGCCGTGAACTGGGTCGCGGCGATCGACGGTCGGCAGACGCCGAAACAGATGGCGAAGAATGCCGCGTTGAGACATCCGGCGAGGGCTGATTCGATGATCAGGTATCCCCAGACCAGCATTCGATTTTCCCAAAACGCATCGCCGAGGCCAAAGACGGCAAACATCAGGGCCAGGACGAGGCTGCAGGTTGCGAAGACCCGACGAGCGCCGATCCAGTCCGCCAGAAACCCGCCCAGAACCGCCCCCGCGAGGCCCGCGAAGACCGCCGCACCACCAGTCGCGGCCCCGTATTCCTCTTGAGACCAGCCAAGGTCGCCGACGAAGAGGTTGGTGGCGATCGGGCTGAGGAGTCCACTCGCGGCGGTCGCGAGCAGCGCGACGACCGCGGTGACGATCGCGGCCGGAACGGTGAAGGCACCCGCCAGGTCGCGGAGGAGGGCGAGCGCCGAACGCGGCGGCACTTCGGCCTCGGATTCATCGGCGGGAAGGTCGCCCGTATTTTGATCCCGGTCGACGCCAACCTTCGACCACGGAAAGCGGCGGTCGCCGGGCCGTTCAATGGTGAGCAGTGGAAGTAACGCGATCCCCGCGATGACCACGATCATGCCGACGTAGGCAAGCGGCATACCGCCGAGCCCCGCGACGATCGAGAGGCCACCGCCACCGATCGCGGTGCCGCCGTACTTCGCGCCGTACATCAATCCGCTCGCTTTTCCCCGGTCTTTCGGCGGAAGGAGGTCGATGGCCATCGCATCCACGCAGACGTCCTGCAGGCTATTACAAATGTTGTGCAGGACGACCAAGATCCCGAGCGTGCGAAGGTCCGCCACCGGGTCGGGCATCATGGCCATGGCGGCGAGCGTCGCGATCATGCCGGTCTGCGCCACGAGGATCCAGGGACGGCGTCGTCCGAATCGGGAGTTGCCGAAGCGGTCGACGAACGGACCCCACACCCACTTGAGCGCCCAAGGAAGCGTGCCGAGCGCGAACACCGACGCAATCGCCTCGGTTTCAGCGCCCGACGCGGCCATCGCCGCCGCGAGGGTGACGGTCAGGAACCCGAACGGCACGCCCTGCGCGACGTACAACGCGCACAGCACGACGATTCTGATGATCCGATGTTCGGAGAGGGCGTAGGGCTGCATCGCAATGGACCCGGAGGGGCTCGAACCCTCACGCCGCTTTCACGGCTGCGGCTTTTAAGGCCGCTGCGTCTGCCAATTCCGCCACAGGTCCCAACCACAAGAATAGCAGCGACGGGCGATCAATGGTTACGGACGCCGCCAATGACGTTTGACGAGTCGCGATGTTTCCGCCGCCGCCGCATCGAATCGTTCAGCCTTCGGCTGGTCGACCAGCAGATCTTCGGTGTCTTGGTTTTCGCGGCGGGCAGCCTGGAGTCGTCGTCGAAGGTGGGCAACCAATCCGGTGTTCGCGGGATCACGAGCGAGATCGACCGTTTCTTCGGGATCGGCCAGAAGGTCAAAGACCTGCCATCGGTCGATGGGGGGATACCAGATCACCTTCCACCGATCATCCCGCCACGCCCGCTGGGTTTGTCGGTATCGCGTGAGGACATCGTTTCGCTCGGTGCTCAGATGAAGATCGAGCCCGTCCATCGAGTCCGGGATCGCCAGCCCCGCGGCGGCGAGGATGGTGGCGGGAATATCGTGGAGATACGTAAAATCGTTCCGAGTGGTCCCAGCCGGAAAGCCCGGTCCAACCACGATCAACGGTGAGCGCATTGAGTGCTCGTAGAGATTCTGCTTGCCGAGGAGGCCGTGGCTGCCTAACGCCAGTCCATGGTCGCCGGCAAAGATGATCACGGTGTCATCGGTGAGGGCCTGCCGATCGAGCGCTTCCAGAACGCGTCCGATGCCGGCGTCCATGTTCTCGATCATCAGGTCGTAGCGGGCGATCTCCTCGCGGAGTTCTTCCGGACGCCTCGGCCACGAAAGCAACTCTTCGTCGCGGATCGTCATCTCCCCATTGTCGAATGGATGTACCGGGAGCACGTTCGGGGGAAGTTCAAGGGCCGCCGCTCGGGCATCGATGGTGGTTTGGTCGGCGGGGGGCGTCCGGGGGTCGTGCGGCGCGGTGAAACTGAGCGAGAGCACGAACGGTCGTGGGTCGTCATCGGTCGCGACGGCGTCGATGAAGGCGACCGCTTGATCGGCGAACTCATCGCTGCTGTAGTCAGCGAGTCGTCGTTTGGTTTCCTGGCCGTCGGCGCCGACGTCCACGACGGGGAGCGTTCGATGACTTCCCATGCCCCCGAAGAACACACTGCTTCCATCATCGAAACACCGATCAAACCACGCCCGTCCGCAGTGCCACTTACCCACGTGATGGGTTCGCCAGCCCTCGGATCGAAGAACTTCAGGCCACAGTAGGAAGTCGGCGCGGCCGTGCGCTCGTTGCCAGTTGGGCGTTGTCCAATCGCTTCGCCCGGAGATGAGTCGAGACCGACTCGGCAGGCAGACTGCCGGCGAGGTCGAGCCCTGGCAATAGGCGCGATCGAATCGAACCCCTCGTGCGGCGAGGCTGTCGATGGCTGGCGTCTGAATCTCGTCACGACCGGCCCCACCGAGATGATCCGCGCGGTGATCGTCGGCGATGATGAGAAGGACGTTCGGTCGGCGAGACGTCGGTCCGTCCTGGTTGGAGGTCGTCCCGGCTCGAACCGTCCCGATCGAATCGGTCAAGATCACCGCCAGGAAGGCAGCCAGGGTGAAGTTGATGATCGAGCCAAGGTGATGGCGCATGGATTCAGGATCGCCGTCTGTGAACTGATGTCAAGTTGAGACTCGTTCCGCGATGACCAGAGCAGGCTTCTGGGTGAATGACGTACGATCCAGCCATGTTTTCTTCTCCGCTTGATCCCGCGACGCCCGATGACGGTCTGCCCGCGCCCGGTTCCGGGGTCGATGCCGCGACGGTGCTTCGGTTGGCGTCGGAGATGAAGTCTCCGGTGGTCTTGGCCACGGTGCTCGAGGCCCGCGGATCGGTGCCGCAGATTCGGGGCGCCGTCCTGTTGGTCGGAGACGGCTTCGAGATCGGTACGGTGGGCGGCGGGGCGGCCGAAGCGAAGACACTGGTCGCCTGTCAGCGTGCCTTGGCCGACGGCGCGCGAGCTCAGGTCGAGATCGATCTCGCGGGCCATCCGGAGGAATCTCGCGACGGGGTTTGTGGCGGTCGGATGCGAATCGCGGTCATCCCACTGAGAGATGACGATCGCAGCACGCTGCGCGAGGTTGCGGATCGACTCGCGGCGGGAGAGGACGTCCATTGTCGGATCCCCGGGCCCAATGATGATGATCACGCGACGTTCCGCATCGAGGATACGGCGTGCAAGAACGAATCCATTCGATTTTCCGGCCGCGACGTGATGATCGTGGTGGGGGCAGGACACTGCGGAATCGCGCTCGCCCGTCTCGGCCGATTTGCGGGTCGACGGGTCATCCTCGTGGATGATCGGCTGGCGGACCCGGCGTTCGGGTCTGCAATTTCCTCCGGCCTGCTCGGGGCTGAAGTTGAGCTTCTTTCATCGGTTGAGGCGGCGATCAGTCTGGTGCCGGCTGAAGTCACGCCGACCATGGCGCTGGTGACCCGGAATTTTCATCGCGACGTCGCCACACTCCAGGTGGTGAAGGAGCATCACGGCATCACCATCGGAATGATGGGAAGTCGTCGTCGAATCGCCACGGTGCTGGATGCCCTCAGCGCCCAAGGTTGGAGCGATGCCGAGCTGGCTCGGATCAAGGCGCCGATCGGGCTCGACATCGGTGCGGTGAGCCCCGAGGAGATCGCGGTCTCGATCATGGCCGAGATGATTGCCTCGAGTTGATCATTCCGGTTCGGCCAGGCGTCTTTGGAGGCACTCCGGCACCGAGCCCTGCTCGCGTCAGGTACCTTGTCGCCTTGAACATTCATCGTATTCAGGAATTCTTCACATGCTCTTTCGGCTCATCTATGACGAGGACTTGGCGCAAGCGGCCTATCTGATCGGATGCCAGCGAACCGGCGAGGCAATCATCATCGATCCCGAACGGGATATCGATCGGTACCTCGACCTTGCCACTTCGCACGGACTACGGATCGTCGCGGCCGCGGAGACCCATATTCACGCTGATTTTCTCTCCGGCGTTCGGCAGTTCGCCGAACAGACCGGCGCTCGAGTGCTCGTCTCTGGCGAGGGTGGTGAGGATTGGCAATCCAGATGGCTCAAGGATTACGACCATCGGGTGCTGCTCGACGGTGATACGTTTGACGTGGGGAATATTCAATTCACCGCGGTGCACTCGCCGGGGCATACCCCGGAACATCTCTCGTATCTGGTCACCGATCTCGGCGGCGGCGCTGACACGCCGATCGGCGTGGTCAGCGGCGACTTTGTCTTCGTCGGCGATCTTGGACGGCCGGACCTGCTTGAGACCGCCGCCGGCATCGAAGGCGCGAAGGAAGCATCCGCGCATCAACTCGCGAAGAGCGCGCGGCGATTTCTCGAACTTCCGGATCACCTCCAGGTCTGGCCCGCGCACGGGGCTGGTAGCGCTTGCGGCAAGGCCATGGGCGCCGTGCCGCAGTCAACCGTCGGGTACGAGCGCCTCTTCAACCCAGCCTTGTCGCTCGCCGGTGATGAAGAAGCGTTTGTCCAGAGTATTCTGGCCGGTCAGCCCGAGCCGCCCCTCTACTTCGCTCGCATGAAAGAATGGAATCGTGACGGCGTGCCGTTGCTCGATGCGATTCCAGTTCCCGCGAGTCCCGCCGCCTCCGAACTCGCCGCCCACCTCAATGGCGTTCGGGTGATTGACGTCCGGGCGTGGCCAGCGTTCCGCGAGGGCCACCTTCCGGGTGCGATCTGGACCAAGACGGGGGTTAACTTTCTCATGACCGTGGGCTCCTATATCGAACCGAACGAGCGAATCGGTCTGGTCGCCCCGCTGGATATCGCGGCGAGGCTGGTTCGGGATTTGGTACGGATTGGCCTGGACTCGATCGACTGGATCATCACCCCGGAGGCGTTTGACGAGTACGCCGCTTCGGGAGGAACCCTTGAAGCCTCTCTGGAAATCGACGCGAACCAGTTCCGCGACTTGCGCTCAACGGACAACGGCACTCAGGTTCTCGATGTGCGTCGTGCCGCGGAATGGGATCTTGGTCATCTGGATCCGGCGGTCAACGTCGCACACACCCGGCTGGTGGCGCGGCTCGACGAAGTGCCGTCGGAGGGTCGAGTCTACGTGCACTGCGCGGGGGGTATTCGAAGCGCGATGGCAGTCTCCGAGCTCCAACGCCGCGGCATCGATGCGGTGAACGTGGCCGGTGGCTGGGCCGCGATGCAGAAGGCTGGTTGCACCGAGGTCAGGTGCGGTTGAAAGACCTCCCTGGCACCAATGACCGACGAGGGCCTTGCCGGTCCGGATGTCCTGTCACGCCGATGACGGGGGATCGCCAGTGCTGATTCCATCGATCATCGGCGGTCTTCTGATCGGGCTCTGTCTCGGCCTGCTCGGCTCGGGCGGTTCGATTCTCACCGTCCCACTGCTCGTCTATCTCCTCGAACATGATCCGAAGTCCGCGGTTGGTGAGAGCCTGGCCATCGTCGGTGGCATTGCCCTGATTGCCGCGATCCGGCCCATGTTTCAACGTTGCATCGACTGGCCGAGCGTCGTGTTGTTCGGGGTTCCGGGCGTGGGCGGAACGGTGGTCGGAGTCTGGGGATCTCAGTTCATCAACGGCGAGATGCAGCTTCTGATTTTTGCGGTGGTCATGCTGCTGGCTGCGGGCTTGATGCTTCGGGGTGGAAAGGCGAGTGCCGAGCCGCCGACCGACCGAACACCCCGGGATTTCATCCTTCTGGTGCTGGAGGGTCTGTTCGTCGGCGTTCTGACCGGCGTGGTCGGGGTCGGCGGAGGGTTCCTCATCGTGCCTGCCCTGGTGTTGTTCGGCCGGCTCCCGATGAAGATGGCCGTCGGTACGAGCCTCCTGATCATTGCCTTGAAGAGTGGGGCGGGTTTCCTGAAATCATTGGACCAACTCACCACCGACGCCGATGCGATGAACCTCAGCGTCGTGGCGACCTTCATTCTGATCGGGGGCGTTGGAAGTCTGATCGGTGGTTCGCTGGGGTCGAGAATTCCGCAGCAACGGTTGAAGCAAATTTTCGCGATCTTCCTCTTGGTGATGGCGGGTTTCATTCTGATTCGAGAGGGCGGGGCGCTCGTCGCGATTGATGACATTGTTTCCGGCCGAGCGCCAGCTACCGAGGGTGTCGACTCGAACTGATCCGCTGGCAGGCGCCATGGCGAAGACAACGCTAACGCAAAAAATCCCACGCTCGGGTTTACCGGCGTGGGATCATTGGTCGAACTTGAAGTTGGTCAAACTTGATCTTGGTCCAACATCGTCGAACCGAAAATTCAGTCGGTC
>Ga0222662_1000414_pt1 | contig 35509 bp, 29 predicted proteins | sample AntAcemetagen600_FD_179821 | JGI IMG/M metagenome (GOLD analysis project Ga0222662, IMG submission 179821) | Saline water microbial communities from Ace Lake, Antarctica - #600 | ecosystem: Environmental > Aquatic > Non-marine Saline and Alkaline > Saline | place: Antarctica: Ace Lake... | reverse complement strand
CGGCCGACGACGACGACGCGACCGCCAACGACGACGACGCGACGGCCAACGACGACGACGCGACCGCCAACGACGACGACGCGACCGCGGACGACGACGACGCAACCGAGCCGCCGCCCGACGCCGACGGCGACGGCTGGCCCGACGACCAGGACTGCGACGACACCGACGCCACCATCAACCCCGGTGCGGCCGAGATCCAGTGCGACATGATCGACCAGGACTGCATGGGCGGCGACTTCTGCGCGATCTGCTCCGCGGCGGTCTTCGTCACGGTGCCCCTGATCGAGGGCGCCATGTGGAGTCAGGCCAGCAGCCTCGGCGCTCCCGACGGGCTCTACTTCTCCCAGGGCAACGGCCCGTACTTCTTCCGGGCGTACTACCTCGATCTGCCGCTCTTGACGGCCCTCACCATCACCTACTCGTCGCCTGACTATGGGGTGTGGGTCGAGGCGTACGACAACACCTGCACCCGCCAGGGCACAGACGGCGGCGAGTTCGACTCGACAGCGACCGTGGACTTGCAGACGTGGACCGGCGCGCAGTGGACGGTGGTGGTCTCGAGCTACCTGCCTCTGGAGACGGGCTCGTTCACGATCGACGTGGAGAACACGGGCTCGTTCTAGAGCACCAAACAGATAGTCGCTCGGTCGGCTCGCTGGCCGACCGACGCAATTCGCCCACCCCTGCTAGCAGGGTGCTGAAGAGCCTCCCGTCGCCCATCGGGCCCCGGCCTTCGGCCGAACCCCGCCCCTTCGGGCTCGTCCCTGGCGGTGGCTCGCCGCGCCCTCGGCCACGCAGTCTACGAATGCATCACCGCCCCTTCGGGCTCGTCGGTCACCTGCCTCGGCAGGCTCCCTTCTCGGGGCGCGACGAGCCACCGCCAGGCACTTCGTGGACTCCCGTCGGCCTTCTTCAGCAACCGGCTAGAACTCGGGAGGCCCCAGAACCTGCGGTCCGCTGGGCCCCTTCCAGCGCACCGGGCACTCATCGCCCCAGCAGCACTCCACGAAGTAGCGCACGCCCTCGGCCCACTGCTCGTCGTAGGGCACGTCGATCGTGGCGACGTAGCGGTCCCCGCCGGACGCGGCCATGGGGTAGCGGCGGTACTTGCGCTTGCTCTTCGGCGCGAGGATGAGGCGGGGCTGGCACAGCTCCCCGCCCCCACGGGACTCGGCCAGCACGGCGAGAGAGAGCGGCGCGCCGGGCACCACGAACCGGGGAGGGTCGTGAATGAGGGTGACGGACGCTCGCCCCACTGGGGCCCCTGGCGTCTCCGCTTCGGGCTCCACAGACACGCTGCCCAGGCTCGGAGTCGGCTCCGGTGGGCGGGCGCGGTCGGGCCGTCGCCGGGGCGTCCGTCGTGCCGAGGGCGCGCGCGCGACGGACGCGGCGGCGGCGGCGGCGGCGTCGTCCATGGCGGCGCTTTCGTCATCGTCGGCGCTGTCGTCGTCGTCGGCGCTGTCGTCGTCGTCGATGGACGGCTGCGGCTCAAACGCGAGCCCGTCGGACAGGTCGGCGCCCGAGTCCACGATCGGCCGGGGGCCAGTCAGGGGCGGCAGCCCGTCGCTCGGCTCGAGCTCCGAGCCCTGAGGCCACATCAGCACCGCGACGATGACAAACAGGAGGAGCGCCACTCCCACCAGAGCGCGCGGCGACGGGCCACGCTGCGCCGCAGATGCAGTCAGCGACGGCGCAGGCTTCGACGGCGCGGGCCTCGCGCCCGGGGTGGGTCCCTGCACCACCGGCACGGGATCGCTCGCTACGGACGCGCTCGCCACGATCTGCGTCGCATCCACGGACTTGCCCGGCCCTCCGGGCCTGCGCCCGTCCAGCCTCGGCCCAGGCGCTCCCAGCTCCACCTCCGGGACATCCTCGGGGCGCATCGCCGGGATCTCGTCGAACGTCGCGTACTCCAACCCGACCAGATCCTTGAGCCGCTGGCGGCCCCGCTTGATCTGCCAGTCCACGCCTAGCTCCTCGAGCACCTCGACGAGCTCCTGGGCGGTGGCCCGCTCCAGCGGCTGCAAGCGCAGCATGCTCTCCAGCAAGCTCTCCAGCGTCTCGGCTTCGGGGCCGCTGAGGCCCTGTCCCTGGGGGCGCGCTGCCGTCAGCACGTCGCGCAGGCGTGGCGCGCGGTCCTCCCAGGTGACGTCCGCTACCGCGGCGAGGATCCCCGCGAGATCCGCGAGCCCCGCGTCAGGAAGCGGAATGAAGAGCTCGCCGGTGAGCATCTCGAACAGCATCAGGCCCAGCGAGTACACATCGGACCGGCCGTCGAGCGGCAGCCCGCGCACCTGCTCAGGGCTCATGTAGAGCACCGTGCCCTTGGTCATCCCCGCCGCCGTGGACGACACCTGCCGGTCCGCGGCTAGCGCGATCCCGAAGTCGAGGATCTTGAGCCGACCCTCCTTCGTCACGAGCACGTTCCCCGGCTTCATGTCCCGGTGTACGAACCCGACCGTCTGCCCGTCGGGGCCTCGCATCTCATGGGCGTAGGCCAGCGCGTCGACGGCCTCGCTGACCAGCAGCAGGCTCGCCTGGGCGGGGATGAGCACCTCGCGCTCCTCGCACGAGTCGATGAGTTGCCTCAGCGGGATGCCGCGCACCAGCTCCATGACCATGGCGTAGGTGGTGCCGAGAAAGTCGTGCTCGATGCGCTCCAAGCCGCGCACCTGCACGATGTTTGGGTGCTGCAGGCGGCTCAGCAGCACAGCCTCATCCGCCAGGGACGCCACCAGGTCGGGCCGCTCGATCGCCCGGTTGGGATCGAGGATCTTGATGGCGACGTCCTGGCTGAACCCGAGCGCTCCGAGCACCTCGGCGCGATAGACGCTGCCGAAGGAGCCGGCACCGAGCCGCTCAACGAGCCTGTAGGAACCGACGGTTTGGGGGAGCCTCACGGGGGGACACTACCGCTACGCTTGCAGCATCGCGCGTCTCGCCCCCCTGCTGCTCGTCCTGCTCCTGGGCTGTCCGTCGGTCCCGCCGCTCGACGACGACGACGCGACTGCCAACGACGACGACGCCACGGCGGACGACGACGACGCCACCGCTCCGCCGGACTGCACGCCCGAAGGCGCCACGGTCTGCAGCGGGCTGGACTACGAGCGCTGCACCGACGGGACCTGGCAGCTCGTCCAGTCGTGCGCCGGCCCGACGCCGCTGTGCGACCCCGACCGGGGCTGCCTCGCCTGCGAGCCCGAGACCCTGCTGTGCGATGGCAATGACGTCGTCACCTGCTCCAGCGACGGCCTCGACACCGCGTTTGTCGCCACCTGCCCCACCGACACGCCCTGCGTGGGTGGGTCCTGTACCGACGTCTGCGGGGTCGCCGAGGCGCAGCTGTCCTACCTGGGCTGCGACTTCCTCGCGGTGTCCACCGCCAACGTCGTCAGCGCCTCGTTCAACAACAACTTCGCGGTGGTGGTGGGCAACCCCGAGAGCTCCGCGGTGGCCGCTGAGATCACGATCAGCCGGGGCGGAGCGGTCATCGCGTCGAGGGCCGTGCCCGCGGGGGAGACCGCGGCGATCGAGCTGCCGATGGTGCTGGATCTGAAGGCCGCCATCGAGTCCACCATCGTGCCGGGCGGCGCGTACGAGGTGCACAGCAACGTGCCCGTCGCCGCCTATCAGTTCAACCCGCTCGACTTCGAGATCAACGGCAACGACTCGCTCTCCAACGACGCCTCCCTGCTGCTGCCCGAGCACGTGCTGACCGGCGAGTACATGGTCAGCCACTGGCCCACCTTTGGGCTCGGCGGGCCCGACGCCCTGGGCAGCTTCACCTGGTACGACTTCGCGCCCGGGTTCTTCGCCATCGCGGGCGCGGTCAACGGGACCGAAGTGACGATTCAGCACGCGGGCCGCACGTCGTCGGGGAACCCGCCCGCCGCGCTGCCCGGCGACGTCTCCCAGCTCTCGCTCGACCGCGGAGACGTGGTGCAGGTGTTGAGTCTGTACAACCCCAGCCCCAGCACGCCGAGCTACTGCGTGGACCAGGGCTGGCAGCAGACCACCGGCGACAACGGCGGCGTCACCTACACGTACTGCTACGGGAGCACGGCGGATCTCACGGGCACCTCGATCACGGCGACCCAGCCGGTAGCGGTGTTCGCGGGGCATCTGTGCAGCTTCGTGCCGTATGACAACTGGGCGTGCGACCACCTCGAGGAGGCGATGATCCCCACCGTGGCCTGGGGCGACAGCACTGTGATGACCGCGCCAAAGCTCCCCAACGTGCCGGGCGCGGTGACGGCGGCGGCCTACCGGGTGGTGGCCCTGAACGACGGCACGGTGATCACCACGGATCCACCGCTCGCCGCCCCGCTGACCATCGACCGCGGGCAGTTCCGCCAGTTCACCACCGACCAGGACTTCGTGCTGAGCGCGACCGGCCCGGTGTACGTGACGCAGACGCTGCTGGGGCAGGACGCCATCGGCGCCAACGTGGGCGACCCGGCGATGGGCTCGGGGATCCCGTGGAGCCAGGTGCGCAACAGCTACGACTTCCTCGCGCCCGACACATTCCCACAGAACTGGGTCAACGTCGCCGCGAACGTAGACACCGTGGTGATGCTCGATGGGGCGCCGATCCAAGGCTGGCAGGACATCGGCACGACCGGCTTCGCGGTGGCGCGGGTCCCGGTGGACTCGGGCTCGCACCATATTGAGAGCATGGACGGGACCGGCTTCGGGATCACGTCGTACGGCTACGCCCGCTACACGAGCTACCTCGCGCCCGGTGGACTCAACCTGTCGCGGGCCGTGTTGCCGGGCGCCGAGTAGCGGTCAGCTCTTGGCGGCGTCGATCATTCGCTTGAAGCCGTCGCCGATCTCCTTGAACGTGGCCTCGAGCTCGTCTGCGGTGTGGTCCTTGGCCTCCTCCAGCTTGTCGCGCTGGAGGGCCTGCCACTGGTTCGCGCGGGCCTCGATCTTGGAATAGCGCTCCTGCAGCTGCGCGAGCTTGTCCTTCATGTCGCGGTTCATCAGGTGGGCCTGAAGCTGGGTCTCGTCGCGCAGGCGATAGGCACGCTCGCGGGCCTGAAACATCTTGGTGCGGGCGTCGCTCTTGACGTCCTCGATGGCGTGGGCCGCGGCCTTGCTCGCTTCGGCGATGGTGTCACTGGTGCTCATGGTGTTCTCCTTTTGTGCCCCTGCAACGCCGGCCGACGGCGATATGCGGAAAGAAAAGCTGTTCGGGTGGGCGCGCCGAGGTTAGATTTGACCCTCGCAGGGAGGGTTCATGGGCAACGCACGGACGACCAGACCGCAGAAGGCATCCAGCTCGAACAAGGAGGCCTCCGGGGGCTCGGCGGACTCCGCCCGCCGCTCGTTCGCCAGCGGACTGTCGGAGAGCTCGCCCCGCAGCGCGGCTACGCCTGCGGCGTTCAAGCCCAAGGGCGCACTGCCGCCCGCCAACGTGCCCGGAATCAGCCAGTACCCGGGGGTCGCCGAGCAGATCTCCGGCTCCACCGCCCTGCCGCCAAGCATCATCTCGACCATCAAGAAGTTCTTCGGCGGCAAGAGCAAGCCATCCACCACCGGCATCGGCGCGAACGTCGCCATCGGGCGCTTCGTCGGCGCGGCGAAGAACGTGGAGAACAACTGGGACAAGCTCACCAAGCATCAGCGCGCGGACGGCCTCATGACCGCCGCCAACGCCGAGTTGAAGAAGCAGAGTGTCCCGGCCACCGGCACGGTCGTAAAGCCTCTGGGCCAGCGCAACGGCGAGCTCGACTTCGGCCCGTGGAACATCGCGCTCAACGAGACGAAGTTCGATCAGCCTACGACGACGCCGAAGGTCATGGGCGGCATGGCGGACACCGTCTACCACGAGACCCGGCACGCGGAGCAGTGGTTCCGCATCGCTCGGCTCGAGGCAGCCAAGGGCAAGGACGCCTCGGAGATCGCACAGGCCCTTGGGATCAAGCCAAAGGTTGCCCAGAAGGCGCACGGCCAGCCCCTGACCGGCTCGGGCAAGGAGGCCAAGGAAGCAAAGGAGTGGTACGACAGCATCTACGGCAAGGGCGCGACCGCCCGCAACACCACGCTGAACAATCTCTCGCTGCACGGCACCGCGATGGAGAACGCAAGCAACACCTCGAACGCCCTGGGCGTCGAGTACAACAACCTGGTCAAGAACCCGAAGGCGACCAAGGAACAGAAGCAAGCGAAGCTGACGGCCTGGCAGAACGCGCACAAGGCCTACCTCGCGGCGAAGAAGGTCTTCGACACGACATACAAGGCGTACGTGAACCTCCCCGAGGAGGAGGACGCCTGGGCCATCGGGGGCAAGGTGGCCGACACCTACAAGAAGCTTTGAATGCGACCGTTGGACGACTGTTCGGTGCCGCGCTGCTCGGCCTGGTCGGCTGCGGCCAGTCGCCCTCGCCGACGGAGCCAGCGACGTCGGACGCGGCTCCCGCGTCTCCAGATCGCGTCGATCAACCAGAGGAGAACAGCGTGATCGCACCCACGAGCGAGGAGATCGTCCAGGCCATCCAGGCCCTGTGTGATCGGGTGACCGCGGGGGCGCAGGCCCCTCAAGGCGCGGACCTGGCCGCGACGTTGGGCACCGTGAAGGAGCAGGGGGGCGGCGCAGTGTATGTGGACCCCGCGGCGGCGCCGTTCCGCAAGGCCGTGGTCAGCGCCGACGCCGACGGCGAAGCCGAGAGCCTTCTCCTGACACTCCCCGAGCCGAGCAGCTCGTTGGCCGCGGCGCTCGCGGGCCCGCTGGGAGCGCCCAGCTTTCCGCCGGCGGTCGGTGGGGGAGCCTTCCGGGCGACCTGGGCCGTGGACCCGGACCCCTCGCGCAGCCGGGTGTGCCAGGTGAGCGTGACCTTCGCCGGGCCCCCCAATCGTCAGACGCTCGCCGGCTCCGTCACCGAGGTTGGGATCCGGATCGACCCGCGTCTGTAGCGATCCCACACCAGGCAGTGATTTTCTGAGTTGACTCCGGGCTGTGGGTGCATACAACCCTGGCCGGAACCAACCTTCAGGAGACCGCATGTCCGCCACCGAGACCCACGAATTCCAGGCCGAAGTCAGCCGCGTCCTGCACCTCGTCGTCAACTCGCTCTACTCCAACAAGGAGATCTTCCTCCGCGAGTTGGTCTCCAACGCGTCCGACGCCATCGATCGCCTGCGCATCTCTGCCCTCGAAGACGAGTCGCTGCTCGGCGACGACGCGGAGTTCGGCATCAAGATCTGGGCCGACCCCGAGGAGCAGCTGCTGCACATCAGCGACAACGGCTCGGGCATGTCCCACGACGAGCTCATCGCGAGCCTGGGCACCATCGCCCACTCCGGCACGCTCAAGTTCCTCGAGGGCGTCAAGGAGCGCTCCGACGACACCGCGCTGATCGGCCAGTTCGGCGTGGGCTTCTACTCCGCGTTTCTCGTGGCCGACAAGGTCACGGTCACCAGCCGCGCTGCGGGCAGCGACGAGGCCTGGGTCTGGACGTCCGAGGCGAAGGACAACTACACCTTGGAGCTCGGCGAGCGTGACGGCCGCGGCACCACCATCACCCTGCACCTGAACAGCGAGCAGACCGAGTACACCTCGTTCTGGTCCCTGCGCGCGCTCATCGCGAAGTACAGCGACTACGTGCGCCACCCCATCTTGCTCGGCGACATGCGCCCCGCGCCGTCGGAGGACGACAGCGAGGACGCGGAAGCCGACGAGGCCGAGGATGCGAAGGAGCCCGTGCTGACCCTGCAGTTCGAGCAGGTGAACAAGGGCTCGGCGCTGTGGCAGCGCAGCCGCGACGAGATCACCGACGAGGAGTACGTCGAGTTCTACAAGCACGTCTCGCATGACTTCGAGGCGCCGCTGTGCTGGAACCACTTCAAGATCGAGGGCACCCAGCTGTTCACGGGCTTGCTCTACGTGCCTACGCGCCCGCCGTTCGACCTGTACCAACGCGAGGCGAAGCGCGGTGTGAGCCTGTTCGTGAACCGGGTGTTCATCATGGACGACGCCGAGGAGCTCGTTCCCACCTGGCTGCGGTTCGTCAAGGGCGTGATCGACAGCAACGACCTGCCTCTGAACGTGTCCCGCGAGATGCTCCAGGACGGCGCCATCACCCGCACCATCCGCAAGCAGGTCATCAAGAAGACGCTCGACCGCCTCAAGACCTTCGCCGAAGAGGATGTGGAGGCGTACAACGACTTCTGGAAGGGCTTCGGAGCCGTCATCAAGGAGGGGCTGTACGTAGACCGCGGGGAAGCGAAGCGCATCGGCAAGCTGCTGCGCTACCGCAGCTCCGGCGTGGACGGCATGACCTCGCTCGACGAGTACATCGAGCGCATGAAGGAAGGCCAAGAGGACATCTACTACGTGCTCGGCGAGTCCGAGGCGACGGTGGCGGCCTCTCCGCACCTCGAGGCGCTCAAGAGCCGCGGCTGGGAGGTCCTGTACATGACCGACCCCGTGGACGAGTGGGCGGTGGAGGGTCTGGGCGACTACGACGACAAGAAGCTCGTCTCCGCCACCAAGGCCGAGCTCGACCTGCACGAGGATGACGAGACGAAGAAGGAGCGCGAGGAAGCCGCTGGCGGGCTCGACGCTCTGACGACGTTCATGGGCGTCGTGCTCGACGACAACGTGCGCGAAGTGCGCGTCAGCAACCGGCTGACCGACTCCCCGGTGTGCCTCGTGGTGCCCGAGGGTGGGCAGAACGCGCATCTCGAGCGGCTGCTGCGTCAGCAGGATCAGTCGATCCCAAAGACCAAGCGCATCCTCGAGGTCAACCCCACGCACCCGCTGATCACCGCGATCCGCGACGCCCACGGCAAGGATCCCGAGGCGCCCCAGGTGAACGAGTGGGTCGAGATCCTCTACGATCAGGCCCTGCTCCTCGAGGGTTCTCCCGTCGAGGACCCGGCGCGCCTCGCCCGCCGGATGACGAGCCTGCTGCAGAAGGCGATGGAGTCCGCGTGAACCCTCTGGCCGCCCCCTATCTGTACGGTATCGATGAACCGCTCGACGCAAAGCTCGTCGACGCCTACGTGACCGCGCTCGTGTGCATCGCGAAGGCGAACGGGATCGTGGAGTCGGAGTCCCGGATCGTTCAGGGGGCGGCCGACATCCTCGGCGCCATGCCGTTCACGGTGAGCCGCGCGCTCGCGACGGTGGACGCGAGCCTCGACGATGCGCTGGCCGTCCTGCGCGCCGACCCGCGGCTCGTGACTCTGGTCTACCGGGACGCCCTGCTGGTCGCGCGAGCGGATGGCGTCACCACGGCCGAAGAGAACATGACGCTCATGCAGATGGCCATGCAGCTCGGCCTGGACTCCGACCAGCGCACCCGCGCGGAGGAGGCGGCGGATCTCCTGGCGAAAGTGCGTCAGACCATGATCCACATGTGAGCGCGGAGCGGCTGCTCGACGGGCGGCACGCAGGCCAGCCCGGGTGGACCGTGGATCGCTTCGGCGCCGTCGCGCTCATCCAGTGCTTCGACCGCGACGGCGCCGATCCCGACGTGCTCCGCGCGCTCGTCGCCGACGCGATGGCTCACCCCGTCGTGGGCGGCGTGGTGCTCAAGGAGCGCAGCGTGCGGGATCGGGAGCGCGGGGAGGGTGCGTTGGTGGCCGGAGAGCTCCCAGCGGGTGCTCCCGACGATCCCTTCTCGGACCGGCCAGGGCGCCTGGTGGTGGACGAGGACGACATGCGGCTCGGCGTGGACCTGCTCTATGGGTTCAACGTCGGCCTGTTCCTCGACGCGAGGCCCATGCGCCAGCTCGTTCGGGCGCGCAGCGAAGGCGCGCGGGTGCTCAACCTGTTCAGCTACACCGCCTCATTCGGGGTGGCGGCGGCGCGGGGCGGTGCGCGTTCCACGACAAACGTCGATCTGGTGCCGTCGGCCCTGGAACGCGGCAAAGCGAACTACACGCTGAACGGGCTCGCAGTGGACCCCCGCAGCCACGTGAAGTCGGACGTGTTCGAGTTCCTCAAGCGAGCCCGCAAGCGCGGCACCACCTGGGAGATCGTGGTGTGCGACCCACCTCCGGTCCCGACCACAGGCGGCAAGGGCGGAAAGCGGCGTAAGAACTTCGACCCCGCTCGCGACATGGAGAAGCTGCTGCGGCTATGCCTCAGCTGTGTCAGCCCTGGGGGAGCGCTGCTGGCCTTGTCTGCGGCGCGCGGCGCTGAGCGCTTCGAGGATCCGCTCGCTGCGGCGATGAGCGAGCTTCCTTGTGCACCGTCGGTGCAATGGATCCCCCGGGCGCAGGACTTCCCTGGGACGCCCAACGAGGGGCTTCGGGCCGCTTGGATTACCGTCCACACCGGAGCGAACATCTCACTGTTGCCCTAGATTGACCGATGTGGTGAACGTGATCGAACACTCCTGGACCGCAGTACACGCCGGACGCACCACTGCGGTGGTGGGCGGGCTGATCCCCCCTGCGCTTCCCGCCGACTGGCTTGAGCTGCGCGTCGAGTGCAGCACCACGACCCGCGCGTGCGGCGCAATTCGGACGGCAAGGGCCCTGCTCAGCGAGCTGGTGGACTCCACGATGATGGAGCGCGCAAAGGCACGGATTGGGCTGTCGCTGCGGCGCAGGGTCTTCGGCGACGTCGAGAAGCCCGAGGACGTGGAGACGTTCGTGGAGCTGCTGAACCGCGCGGCGGCCGCCGTGGACCGGCCCATCGCCCTGGTCTTCGACGACGTCAAGAGCGCCGACGAGGACTCGCTGGAGCTGCTCTCGGAGCTGATCGGCTACCCCGGTCGCTTCAACGCCGCGATCGTCCTGCAGTATCACGCGATGCCGCGCCCCGATGGGCCCGGTGGAGATGTGCTCGCCCGCGTCCGCATCGTGGAGGGTCCGGAGGGGCTGATCGGGACCGAGACGGGACCCGAGACCTGGGCGGAGCTGAACCCTGTGGCGAGTCGGACACAGACCCTGTTCTGAGGCGTCCTCCGCTTCAGCGGACCTACCCGAGCGCCGCCTCGAGCGCCCCCCGCTGCCTCGCGACGGACCTCGCCAGGCTGGCCTGCCCCTGGGCACGCAGCAGGTTGTGCTCGCCCCGGGTGGCGAAGCGGCTCGGGTCCCAGCCGAAGTAGCTCTCGTTGAGCGCGTCCGCAGCGAAGCGGGCGGCGAGCTCGAGGCAGATGCGCTCGATTCCGGGTACCAGCGCGTCGCGCTCCTCGGGCGGCTGGGGGCACGCGTGCAACCACGCGCTGATCGCGGCGGTGAACAGGTCCTCCTCAAAGCGGGCGTCGGCCACGTCCTCGCCGCGGGGGTTGCACCACGACCGCATGGCGTCGCCCATCTCGATGTCCATGGGCAGGGCGGCCATCGTGTCGAGATCGAGCAGGCAGAGCCCGGTCCCGTCCTCGGCGAAGCGCAGGTTGCTGATCTTCAGGTCGCCGTGGGCGATGCGGGTCGGGCCGTCCAGGCGCCCCTGCCAGCTCTCCCAGCCCCGCAGGATCGGCTCGGCGAGCCGCGCGACGCTCGCTTGCAGCCGGTGTCCAGGGTGGTCCAACAGCGCCTGCTGCAGGCTGGCGATGTGCTTGTCCGTGTCGTGCGCGCCGGGCCGGGTGAACGCGAACGTGTGCTCCAGATCCTCGGTCGCCCGGTGCCACCGACCCACCAGGTCTCCGGCGGCGCGGGCGCGCTGGGTCGAGTCGAGGGTGTCCACGCTGAGCCCGGGCACCCAGCTGAGCGCCCGCCAGCAGCGGCCATCGTCATCGAGCGTCCACAGGGCTCCGCTCCCGGTACGCAGGAGACGGGGGGTCAGCAGGCCCTTGCTGGCCAGATGCGCGGTGATCGCCTCGATGTCTTCGTGCAGGACGGGCTTGAAGATCGGGTGCAGGCGCTGCACCACCGCGACCGGAGGGTCACCGACCGCGAACGTGTCGTTGATCAGCCCGCCGGTCAGCGGCGCATGAGGGAGGGCGGCGAGATCGGGCCAGGAGGGGAGTGGTGGCTGCACTGTTGTACTCTGCCTCGCGGGTGGGTCGAGACGCCACCCGGGAGGACCCCATGAAGTTCAAGAACACGCTGATGCTCTCTGCGGCCGTGGCCGCGCTCGCTTTCGCCGGATGCGGTGACGACAGCGGATCCGCCGATCCCACCCCCGAAGCCACCCCCGAGGCGACGCCCGAGGCGACGCCCGAGCCCACTCCCGAGGCGACGCCCGAGCCCACTCCGGAGCCCGAGGCCGCCGCTGCGCTCAGCGAGCCCCTGACCAAGTTCCTGGCCACCCTGTCCGACGCGGACAAGGCCAAGACCAACCCGAAGTCGGGCGACGCCGACGCGATCAAGAAGGGCGCTGAGGAGTACGCGTCGTCGTGCAAGCACTGCCACGGCGCCGCCGGTGCTGGTGACGGCCCGGTCGCCTCGCGCTTCAACCCACCCGCCTCAAACCTCACCGACGCCGCGCGCGCCGGCTCCATCTCCCCTGGAGCGAACTTCCAGGTGATGAAGCAGGGCATCGCCGGCACCGCCATGCAGGCGTTCGGCGCCGCCATGAGCGACGACAGCGTGTGGGGCATCCTCGCCTACACCGAGACCCTGGTGAAGAAGCCCGAGGCCCCGCCGGAGACCCCTGCCGGCGGCTGAGCGCGTCAGTTCGCGGAGTACGCCACCTTGTGCCGAGCGGGCATGTAGCGGCCGTACTTCGGCACGGGGAAGCGCAGCTTGTTGATCTGGTCGACGAGGCATGCGTTGAGCCAGTCCCCCTGCTCGTGACCGCCCCAGTCCGACTCGCTGATCTGCGCGTTCGTCACGCGACCCAGCCCGTCGATGAACCACACGATCGTCGCCGAGCCGCCCAGCGGCGCCTTCGACGCGTGCTGCGCCAACGCGTGGCAGTGGCGGTAGCTGCGCGAGCGGGACAGCACGACGCCGCGCTCCTCATCGGGGCGCAGACCGAACCAGTCGAGAGAGCCCGTGGTCCAGCCCGGCTCGCTGCGCTCGGTCAGGTGCTGCACGAACAAGCGGTACAGGGGCCCGCTGCGCCCGAATTCGTCCCGCAGGACTCGGTAGCGATCCTCATCCGCCGGGGGGAGCTGATTCCCCGACGCCCGCTCATCCAGCAGCTCGCGCAGCGTCGCCAGCGCGTCCGGCGAGATGTTCGTCTGTGCCTCCGCCGCCGCCACGTTCTCTGCCGCCGCCACGGCGTCCCCGGACCGGCGCAGGCAGAGCGCCCGGATCAGGAAGATCGCCGAGTCCCGGCGCCGCTGGGCGAGCTCGGTGGCGATCTGGGCGCACGCCGACCACTTGAGCTGGCCCATCGTCAGGTCCAGGAGGTCTGCGACCGCCACCTCGTCTCCGAGGTTGATCCACGCGCGGTCCATGAGCGTGTTGATCGACTCCTGCACCTCGCCGCGCCCGGTCCGGGCCGCCACGTAGCGGGACAGCGCGGCGGACTGGCCGACCTTGCCGCCCTCTTCCTTGAGGGCCACCAACTCCTCCTCCGTCATCAGCTCCAGCACGATGCCGTCGGAGACGCGATTCTCCAGCGACGGGTCGCCGGTCATCGCGCGCTGCGGCGAGTCAAACTCCGTCGGGGGGAGGGGAGCCTTCTTGGTGCAGGAGAGGGACAAGGTCGCCGCTGCGAGCGCGGCGCAGATCCACAAGAGAACAGGGAGTCGCTGCATACCCAGAGGCTACCCGGGGTTGGGGCCCCAGACCAATCAGCGCCAGCTGAAGCCTTCGAGCTCCAGGCCCCACTCGGTGACGCTGCCGTCGGTGAACAGGAAGAGCGACACGGAGTCGTGGGGGAACGCCTCGGACACCACGCTGCCGTGGTCGCCCGACCACTCCTGCAGCTTGTTCCCCGCGGCATCGCGCACGACCACGAAGTCGTAGTTGGCCTCGGTGTCGAGACGCGTGAAGTGCAAGCGCAGCTCGGTGGCGCCCGTCGGCGCGCTCACCTGCACCTGCCCGGAGAAGTTGTTGGCGTACGGGTGCGGCGAAGCGGCCGAGAACGGCACAAAGGTCCAGGCGGCGGGGGCGGGCTCCTCGGGCTGCTCCTGCTCCTGACCCGGGGCGCTCGGCGCAAAGCCGGCCAGCGCCGCGAACGCGTCGATGCGACCGCCGCTAGCTACCAGGCCGGAGAGGTTTTCTACCTCGGTCGAGCTGTTCATCAGCAACCCGCGGATGTCCCGGGGGCTCATCGTGGGGGCCACGCTGCGGATGAGCGCGGCCGCTCCAGCCACGTACGGCGACGCCATCGACGTGCCGTCCATATAGTCCCAGTTGGCGCCGGGGACCGTGGAGACGATGTCTACGCCGGGGGCGGCGACGTGCACGCGACCGGCCCCGTAGTTGGAGAAGTTGGCGAGCCGATCCCGGCGGTCCGTCGCCGCTACCGAGATGATGTTGTCCAGCGGGTAGTTGGCGGGGTAGCTGGCGTATTGGTCGTTGTTGCGTCCCTCGTTCCCTGCGGCGGCCACGAAGACAACGCCGCGGGAGCGGGCGTACGCGATGGCGTTGCGGATCGCTGAGGACTGGCCGGGGCCGCCCCACGAGGCGTTGATGACGTCGGCGCCGTTGTTTACCGCGTAGGTGATCGCCTCGGCGGCCTGGGACGACAAGCCCCCGTTCCACCCATCGAGGAACTTGAGCGCCATGATCTTGGACTCGTAGGCGACTCCGGGCACGCCATATCCGTCGTCACCGGCTGCGGCCACCGAGCCGGCGACGTGGGTGCCGTGGGCGTCGCGGTCATTGGGGTCGGGGTCGCGGTTGACGAAGTCGTAGCCGTTGACGTCGTCTACGTAGCCGTTGCCGTCGTCATCGACTCCGTTGCCTGCGATCTCTCCGTCGTTGATCCACAGGTTGGGCACGAGGTCGGGGTGGGTCACGTCCACGCCCGTATCGATGACTGCGACGACGATGCCCGCGCCTCGGGTGATGTCCCACGCGCCGAACGCGTCGATGTCCGCGCCGGCGACGCCGCCGTTGACGCCGGTGTTCGACAGGCCCCACATGTACTCGCCGTAGTCGTTGGGGACCGACGAGGGTCGGTAGACGAACTGAGGCTCGGCCCACTCGGTCGAGACATCGCTGGTCAGGGTATCGAGCAGCGCGTCTCGCTCCCGCGCCGACGGGTCCACGAAGATCGCGAGACGGTCGCCGTTGCGGACCTCGGCGAGCTCCAGACCCTCCCTCTCGGCCAGCGCCTCCAGATCCGCCTGCGAGGCCTCGTCGGCGATCCCAACCACGTACTCGCCCGCGACCTCGCCCTCCGACTGGAACTCGATGAGATCGATGTCCTCCTGCAAGTAGCAACCGGGGAGGAGCAGGAGTGCGGGAGAGATGAGCCGGAAGATTCTGCGCATTCGGAGGGGCCTTTCTGCCGTTGACCAACGACGGGGCAAGAAAGAGCAAGTTCCGGGCCAGAATCCAGAAAGGTCCGTTCTCTCAGTCCCGCATTGGGTGCTCGACCCAATACCGGTCACTCGGGTGACCATCGGGGGTGTCTGCAGATGCTGCCGAATTTGTTGCAGAGTTGTGACGACCGCTTCCAGGGCAACTTCGCAGCACAACAACATCCAACCGGTCTATTACGCCCTCATGGCCACTCCCCGCCGAGCCACCATCGTCCCGCTCCCCGCCCACGACGCGGAGTACCGGCTGTTGGTGCCCGTGTTGAAGGAGCTGTCGGCGGGGGTGGATCTGGCGTCGACCTTCGAGGCGATGGGCCGGAGCCTGCAGCGACTGGCGCCGTTCGACTGGATGGCGCTGAGCTATCGGTCCGAGCGAGGGGACGAGCTCAACCTGCACCGGAGCCTCCCCGGACGGCCCGGGTGGCTCGCGTCCTCGCAACCGCTTCGCGCATCGTCACGGCGAGAGCGCGCATGGTTCCTCCCCGACGTCCCTCGCATTGTCGGCGCCGAAGGAGTGCCCGGGGTCGCGGACGATCACGAGTGGCCGGTCCCAGCCGACGTCGGGCCGCTGCTCACGTTGCCCTTGCCCGCCGGTGCGGGCGGCCAGCGTCGGGACGCCCAGCGCGCGCGGCGGCGGGGCGCGTTGGTGTTGGGCCGCATGGGTGACGAGCCGTTCGCGCCGAACCTCTTGGTGCTGCTCGAGCCCTGTGTGGCGCACATCGTCGTGCTCTTGGAGCGCCTCGACTGGCTCCAGGGCTTTCGGTCAGTGAGCGCGGAGCTTGCGGCCGAGCGGGCCGCTCCTGCCTCCCGCAGCGGCACCGTGCGCGCCTTGCGGGCCCAGCCCAGTGTGGGCGTGCCGCGGTGGGTCGCGGTCGATCCAGGAGGCCAGGAGGCTCTGGAGATCGTCGAACGCGCAGCCACCACGGACCTACCGGTGCTCTTGAAGGGCGAGTCGGGCACCGGCAAGGAGCTCCTCGCCGGGACGCTGCACCGGATGTCCGAGCGATCTCACCAGCCGTTCGTGGCCGTGAACGTCGCGACGCTGCGCCCCGAATTGGCGGCGAGCGAGCTCTTTGGACACGTGCAGGGCGCGTTCACGGACGCACGCGGCAATCGCATGGGCCTGCTCGAGGAGGCGAGCGGCGGCACGCTGTTCCTCGATGAGATCGGAGACATGCCCGCCGCGATTCAGCCAGCGCTGCTGCGCTTCCTCGAAGACGGCTTCGTGCGCCCGGTAGGCGGGAACGAGAAGCGGCGGGTGGACGTGCGCGTGGTCAGCGCCACCCACTGCGATCTCGCCGCCGCCATCGCCGCGGGCACCTTCCGCGAAGACCTCTACCACCGCCTCGCAGGCGTGGTGATCGACATGCCGCCGCTGCGCGACCGCCCCGCTGATCTGCTGCCGCTGGCCCTGCGCTTCCTCGAGGACGCCTCTGACGGCCGCCGACGCGAGCTGCCACCGGCGTGGCTTCCGGCGCTGCGCGCCTGGTCGTGGCCCGGCAACGTACGAGAGTTGCGCAACGCGATCCGGGCGGTCGCCGCGCTCTCGCGAGGTCCCGATCTGGAGACTCGCTTCCTGCCACACCCCCTGCGCGGCCTCGTGGACGAAGCGGTCGCTAGCGCCGCCACCTCCCGCGGCGACGCGCTGCAGGCCGACGCGGTGAGCACCCTGAGCGCACTGGACGCCGTAGACCTGGCCCAGACCCGCCCTGCAGAACCCAGTCGAGGTGAGTTCGATGGCTGGACGCTCGTCGAGGTGGAGCGAGAGATGCTGAGGCGCGCGCTGGACGCCACCGCCGGACACCGCGGACGCGCGGCGGCCCGACTAGGCATTAGCCCGCGGGCGCTCTACGACAAGATCAAGCGGCTCGAAGTCGAGGTCTGAGCCCCGGTTTTGCTAGACCGCTACTTGCGGGCAGCGATCCGGATGCTCTTCACCCGCTCGTCGATGGCGGACTGGAGACGGGCAGAGTCTTCAGACACCGCCTTGTCGCTCATCCCGAGCACGGAGCACTGGTCGTCGAGCAGCAAGGTGAACGGCGCGCCGGAGATTCCGTAGCGCTGCGACACGATGCCGAACTGGTCGTCCACGATGGGGAACGAGCGTCGTGACTTCGCCACCAGCTCGCCCATCGGGGTCGGATCCTTCTCCGTCGAGATGGCGATCACCACCAGCCCATCCCGGTTGTAGCGCCGGTGCCACTGGACCAGCGGGCCCAGGTCGTCGCTCGCGCTCTCGTTGTTCACGAAGGCAAGCAGGACCATCGAAGTCTCACCGGGGCGGACTCCGCAGTAGTGGTCGAGCTGGATGACCTCGCGGCCCGAGTCGTCCTCGCCCTTGGCGCGGAACGCCTCGAGGCCAAACGCCGGTGCGACGCCGCCGATCTGGGGCAGCGCCGTCGGCTCATACTTTCCGGCGAACGACGGTCCAGCGACCATCAAGCATCCGGCGATACACGCGAGGGTCAGACCGCGCATCAGCTGCTCTCACCCACCCGAACGATGACGAGCGTGGTGTTGTCCCGCCCGCCCTCGTCGTTGGCCCGATCGACCAACGCCTGGCAGGAAGCCTGCGGATCGGGGTTGTCCACCATGATCGACTGGATGTCGACGTCGGCGATCTCACCCCAGAGGCCATCACTGCAGATCATGATCCAGTCTCCCTCTTGCACCTCGACGTGATAGACGTCGACTTCGACCTCCGGCATGGAGCCGATGGAGCGCACGAGGATGTTCCCCGACGGGTGCGTCCTTGCCTCTTCGGCAGTCAGCTCCCCGAGTTGAACCAGATAGGCGACGAGGCTGTGATCCTGGCTGACCGCCTTGAGCTTGCCATCGCGGAGCAAGTACGCCCGCGAGTCGCCGACGTTGGCGACGATCGCCTCTTTGCCCTTGTAGATCATGGCGCACGTCAACGTGGTGCCCATGTTGGAGTCGTTGGCCTCGCCCTGGGCGACGACAGCGCGGTTGGCGTTCTGCATCGCCTCTCGCAGCATGTCCCGCAACGCGGGGACCTCGCGGCTCTCCAGCGTCTCGAGCGCCGTTCGCGCCGCCGAGAACAGGGTGGCCACCGCCACCTGACTCGCGACCTCCCCGCGATCGTGACCGCCCATTCCGTCGGCGACCGCGTAGAGCACGAGATCCTCGTCCAGGGGATCCCAGAACCAGTTGTCCTCGTTCAGCTCACGGACGCGTCCGACGTCTGACAAACCACCGACAAACGGGGCCGACAGTGCCTTGCGTGCTTCATCTGCGCTGGAGTGCGCCATCACGACGTCCTCCGAGTTCCCGCTCTCATCCGACATTCGGGTCCGCCCTGGCTCTAGTGGGAGGGACAAAACTCCCGCCACGAACCTCGGATTATAGGGTTCCAGCAGCCGGAACGACAAACCCCCGAGCGCGGTCGCGTACCCTCGGAGCCGATGAGCGAGGGTCCGACAACGCCGGGAAGTGCGATTCCAGGCCCCGATCAGCCGATTGCGGCGGGGTGGGTTCGTCCTGTTCAGAACGTCGCAATTCTCCTTTTTGTTCCCCTGGTGGTCGCCTGGGGAGCCGGAATGAGCGCGCCGTGGCTTCACGCGATCGCGACGCCAGCCACTTTTCTTGCCTCGCTCCCAGCCTCGCTCCCGATTCTGGGCCTGCTCGGCACGATCGCGATCGCGATCGGCGCGGTGATGAAGCCGAGTCCTCACACGATCGGCCTCGCCCAGGTGGCGCTGTGGATCCTCAGTCTGGCCGCGCTGGCGCCGATGGCGGCGATGGCCCGACCGCTGCCCTGGGTCGCAGGCGGGCTGTTGATCGCTGCGTGGTTTCGTGACGATCGGACCGGTTCTGCGAGCGCGTCGGCCGCCGTCCGCTCTCCCTGGATGCTCGGCGCGCTGCCGGTTCTCTGGCTTGTGCTCGCCCGCATCCGACCCTTCGGCGCAGGCCTGTTGCCCGACGAAGCGCTGGATCTCCTCGCGCTCTCCCTCAGCGACCGTCCGCTCCTCGCCGACGGGCTCGCGATCCTGCTCCCGCTCGCGATCGCGCCGCTCATCGCGGGCGGGCGTGTCTTCGATGTGCGCCGGAGCGCCCTGGGAGCCGGCGCCGCCCTCGCTCTCGTGGCGAGCTTCGGCAGCGATCAGGCGTGGCTGTCTGCGGCGGTGCTCGGCGGCGTGATCGGCGGCTGGGCCCCGCGACCGAGCCGGAGTCCCTCTCTGTTGTTGGCCCTCCTCGTGATCTGCGCGGCGGCCTCGATGCGACTGGCGTTGACGGAGCGCTGGCGATGCGCCGATGCCGCGGTGGAGGCGGCGGTCACGCAACTCAGGGCTGGCTCCGACGTCCGCTCGCTCGGGCTCTCCGCAGGGAACCTGGGATACCTGGCTTTGATCGTCGAGGATGGCGCGGCGCTCCAGCGAATGACGGTCACCGGCGCGCTCGGCGAGAGCGTGCCGCTGGACCCACCCGGAGGCTTCCTAGTCAGCCCTTTGGCCCCGGGTGCCCCGGTGATCCGGGTGGTGCCCGACCCCACCGGCGCCCAGATCGAGTGGTGGGACATCCCTCGCCTCACGCCGGTCGGATCGGTCCGCGCCGAGGTCGGCTGCCGCATCGGGCGGGCCCTGGACGACGGCGAGCGGGTGCTCGGCAGCTGCGGGGATCGGACCTTCGCGATCACCAAGGACGGGCTGGTCGGCGAGCTCCCGCTGCGTGGCGCCCCGGTCGAGTCGCTCAACGGTGGACTGCTGGTGCTCCGAGAGGGACCCCTCGCCCGGGCGCGGGTGGTGGGTGACGGCTCGGAGGTCGCGGCGAGCTGGCTCGGCCCCTACGCCGCAGATCTCGCGGCGAGCCCTGGGCGTTTCCTGGTCGCCCATGGGCCCAGCGGCCACCTCGGCCTGCGCGCCGCGCCGCCCCCGATCCCGTCGTACTACACGCCGCCGCAAGCTCCCGCCCAGCGCGTCACCGACTCCCTGCGACACCGCGCAGACAGCGTGCGAGTCGGGGTCTGGCCCGGGACCGTGCGCTACTCCCCGAAGCGCCGGGGCGCGTACGTCACCTCGCCGGTGGACGCCTCGGTCACTCTCGTGGATGTCGAGGTGTCCTGGCAGCAAGCGGCCGTCAGCGTCGGCGCTCCGCCCAGGCAGGTTGTCCTGGAGACCGGGTCCGGTAGTTTGTACGTCGCAAACCGCTGCGGTGTCTTCGCAGTGCGTATCCCGCGCCCGGATCCCTGGGAGTAGCCAACCACCCGTGCAGAAGACCGGCCAGTACGTCGTCCAGCCCGAAGTGCTGTTCGCGCATGCGTACATGCTGACGCTCGCGGGTCGTCACGGCCGCGCGCACCCGCTGCCGCCCCTGGAGCCCGCCGAAGTCGCCGCGTGGGTCAGCGAGCGCGCGCACACCGCGGTGGAGACATGGGACTCCACGTTCCGGCGCGACGTAGGCGCCTTCGAGGTCGCCATCTCCCGACTCCGCCCGCGGGTCGCCTGGCTCTACACCCACCCCACGACCCGCGCCAACGCCACCCGCTTCTGCAACATCGCCCGGCGCGCCGGGGCCACGGTGATCGCGTCAGGGCCGGACGCCCTGCTGAGGCCGGCCCACTACCTGCGCGCTGGCGCGGACGCGGTGGTGCTGGGAGAGGGCGAGAACGCGACCCTGGACCTGGTGCTGGCCCTGCGCACCCATGACTACCGCCCGGACTCCGATCTCCTGGCGCGCATCCCAGGGATCTGCTGGATGGACGACCACGGCACCCTTCGCTACTCCGCGGGGGCCGAGCGCCTCGTGCCGGTGGAGGAGCTGCCACGGCCGTATCGGGACCCCGAGTCCACGCGGGTACACCTCGACCGCTGGTTGGCCGTCGGAGAGCATCGCCAGCTCGCTGTGCGGTCGGCGCGGGGCTGCCCGATGTCTTGCGGCTTCTGCACCAACACGGTGTTTGGTCGGCCGTACCGGCGCCGCACCCCCGCGGGCGTGGTGGCGGAGATGGTCGGGCTGCGCGAGCGCTTTCCCGTGGATCGCTTTGTGTTCACCGATGAGCTGTTCGTGTTCGATGACCACTGGCTGCGGGAGTTCTGCGACGGGATCGCCGCCACGGGGCTCACGCTGCCTTTCGAAGGCTCCGCGCACCCCAGCACCGTCAATGAGGCGACCGTGCAGGCCCTCGCAGACGCTGGCTGCCTTCGCCTCGACCTCGACGCCGCCACAGGCTCGAGTGGCCTCGCAGGGCGGCTGGGCTGGAGCTACGACCCTGCCGCGATCTATCGCGCGGCGACCACGATCCGGTCCGCGGGCATGGAGCTCGGCCTTCGGGTCCAGCTCGGCCTTCCCGGCGAGTCCCGCAGCGACCTCGACGAGACTCTACAGATGGTGTCGATCATCCAGCCGGACTCCGTGGAGGTCACCCGGGTGGATCCTGACTCACCCGCGCTGTTCCGACGGGACTGGGCGCGGGTGGTTGCAGGGCCGATCGCCGACCGCGGGAGCAAGGAGGGCGTGCTTCCATCCGCGGTGCTGGATGCTGCCGCCAGCTGGCTCGATGGGTACGAGGCCCCCCAGACAGACGAGCCGCTTCGCGCTCGGGTGAGCCGGCTGGCGCGAGGCCCGCTGCTGCGAGCAGCGGTACGCGCGCTGCCCGGGCGACGACGCCGCTGATAGAATCCCCTTCGGGAAGCGCGCGGACTGTCTGCGGGTCACGCTCCCAACGGCTTGGGGTTGAATGCCTGAAGACGGCAGCAAAGGGATCGGTTCCCTTTCGGACACCCTGCGAAAGGTCCCCGCCATCGGTGGCCGGATGCCTGAGGTGGGAGACGTCTTTGCCGGGCGGTACGACATCCAGCGTCTGCTCGGGCGCGGCGGGATGGGGGTCGTCTTCCTCGCGAATCAGTCCCCGCTCGGCCGCCAGGTCGCCGTCAAGATCCTCAAGCCGCCAGAGAGCCTCGAGGACGACCCCAACTTCGACGAGCGCTTCCTCCGCGAGGCGGCCGCAGCCGCGCGCCTCCAGCATCCGAACACCATCACGGTGCACGACTTCGGACAGGCAGAGGACGGATCGCTGTACATCGTCATGGAGTATCTGGAAGGCAACGATGTCCGCCAGACGATGTCCCATGAAGGCGCCTTCCCGCCGTCCCGGGCGATCCACGTCGCCAAGCAGGTGTGCAAGAGCCTGCGCGAGGCGCACCGCAAGGGGATCATCCACCGCGATCTGAAGCCCGCCAACGTCCTGCTCGTCCATCGGGACGAGGACGACGACTTCGTCAAGGTGCTGGACTTCGGGCTGGTGAAGTTCCGGGGCGAGGCCTCGGAGATCACGCTCGCGGGCAAGTTCCTGGGGTCGCCCCGCTACACCTCACCCGAGGCCCTGGATCGCAACAAAGAGGTCGATCACCGCGCCGACATCTACGCCGTCGGCATCCTCATCTACGCGATGATCACGGGCCGCCCGCCGTTCGATGGTGACCCGATGCAGGTGCTGCACGCGCATCTGCACGAGACCCCGAAGGCGATGTGGAAGATCAACCCGGCGGCGCAGACCTCGCCCGAGCTCGAGGCCCTGGTCGCTCGGTGCCTCGAGAAAGAGCCCGAGAAGCGCTTTCAGTCGATGGGGGAACTGGTCCTCGCGCTGCGGAACGTGGGCGCAGCCTTCGGCCAGGAAGACACCGAGACCCTCGATCTGGAGGTCAGCGAGTCGCTGGAGTTGGACCCAGAGCCGGGCTCGATCCCGCGGGGACGGACCGATCCGCTGGCGGTGGTGCCACCAGAGCTGAGGGCCCGCCGGGGAGACCCGACCACCAACCCGGCTCTGGAGACCGAGCAGCCGCGGCGCCCGTTGCGTCGTCGGCGCTCCCCAGTGCCCATCATCGTGCTCGGCGCGATCGCCGTGGCGCTCGTCGCCGCGATCGCGTTCCTCCTCTTCGGGGGAGGGGACGACCCGGTTCCCGGCGAGGAGTTCGCCGCCCCGGATCCAGCGGACATCTCGGTGAACGGCAACACCGCGGTGGTGGTGGTGACAACGAGCCCGCCGGGTGCCGAAGTGCGCCTGGGCTTTGACGGGCAGTACTCGCTGTTGGGCAGCTCGCCCATCGACCTGGACAGCTACGCGACGCCAGACGAGTACAGCGTCGTGGGCGTGCAGGTCGCGCTGGATGGGTACGAGCCGGTGGACGTGGTGGTGGACGTCTCCGACGGCGTCATCCGTTGGGAGGGGAGCCTCACGGCCCTGGCCGCGCCCGCCCCGACGCCGCAGGTCGACAAGTCTCCCCCCGTCACGGCCCCCAAGCCCCGCCCCGTCAGCGAGCCGAAGCCCAAACCGAAGCCCAGGCCCGAGCCCAAGCCCGAGGAGACCGACTCCGTCCCCTCCGGCTACAAGGACAACCCCTATTGATGCGCACCCGTCTCCTCGCGATCCTGGCCTTGTGCCTCCTCGTCCTCACCGTCGCGCCCCGGCCTGCCGCGGCGGACGCCCGTGACGATGCCCGCCGCGCGTTCAAGACGGGGATGGAGCTGATCGAGCAAGGGGCGCACGCCGACGGCGCCCTCCTCCTGCAGAAGGCCTACGACCTGCTGCCCCACCCCTCGGTGCTCTACAACATTGGGCTCGCATGGGCGGACGCGGGGCGGTTCGACAAGGCGGTGGATGCGTTCGAGGCGTATCTCGCGAGCGGCCCGGCGGACGTCGCGGCGGTCGAGCGGCTGATCGAGCTGATGCAGAATCAGGCAGCTGCCACAACGACGGGGACCAGCCCGCCCAGCAGGCTGCCCGACGCACCGGGGACCGCCCCACCAGACGCGGCGACGGGCTCAGACACCGCAGCGACCGCCGTGTCCAGCCCGGAGCTCGGCGCGCTCATCGCCCGACTCGAGGCCCTGGCCGACCGGATCGACGGCACCAGCGAGCCCAAGACCCAGCTCCTCGACGACGCCCCGGAGGCCGAGCTGCTCGAAGCGAAGGGCGGCGAGTTCTATGAGACCCGCGTGGTGTCCGCCTCGCGCACCGCCACCGCGCCGGCTGACGCACCTGCGGCGATCACCGTGATCACCGCGGAGGACATTCGCCTGTCGGGCGTGACGAACCTGCCCGACATCCTGCGCCGCGTGCCTGGCCTCTCGACGCTGACGATGGGTGCCGGCAACACCAACCTCGCGATCCGCGGCTTCAACCAGCGCATCTCGAACAAGCTGCTCGTGCTCGTGGATGGGCGCTCGGCGTACTTCGACTTCTTGGGCGGCACGTTCTTCCGCACCATGAACATCGATCTCGCAGACATCGAGCGCATCGAGGTCATCCGAGGCCCCGGCTCCACCCTGTACGGCGCGAACGCGTTCGGCGGCGTGGTGAACATCATCACCAAGGCCGCCGGCGACGAGCAGGGCGGTCAGGTGCGCATCGTGGGCGGCATGGGCGAGACCCTTCAGGGCAACGTGCGCTTCAGTGGCAGCAAGGGGATCGTTGGGTGGCGGGGGTCGATCGGCTACGAGCAGACCGACCGGTATGCGCTCGAGTACGGGCCCGATCGCACCGACGTCGAGCTGACGACCCAGGACGCATCGCTCGCGGTGCGCGCCCTGCGGGCCAACGGAGGCATCGCGATTCAGCCGGCTCCCAACGTCAGCATCGGGGTCTCCGGCGGGCTGTCCTACGTCTACGACAACTTCTTCGCCATCGGCGTGTTCCGCGACTACTGGCTCCAGGGGCTCGTCACCGACGTGCGCACGGACCTGCGCATCGGAGGGCTGAGCGTGCGCGCGTTCTGGAACGCGTTTGACGCGGAAGCGAGCCCGACCTGGCAGCCCGTGGGCGGGTTGGATCTCGGCACCGACGTCAAGAGCCACGTGGTCGATGTGGAGGCGGTCTACAGCGGCACCGCCAACACCGGCCCGGTGCGCCACGACCTGAGCGCTGGCGCCGGCTATCGCCTCAAGACCATCAACTGGACCTATCTCGACGAGCCGCACATCGAGCAGCACCTCAACGGCTTCGTGGAGGATCGCATCACGTTCGTGCCCCAGGTGGTGACTGTGCTCGGGTTCCGGTTCGACCAGCACCCGCTGGTGGGGTTCACGCCGTCGCCGCGGGGCACGCTGCTGATCAAGCCCACCGACAAGCAGTCGCTGCGCATCTCCGCGGGCACCGCGTTCCGCACGCCGACGTTCCTGGAGAGCTACCTCAAGCTGGTGGTGCCGACCACGGTGTCGGGCGTGGCGCTGCAGTCACTGGGCAGCACGGAGCTGGCGCCCGAGAACATCTTCTCGGCGGAGCTCGGCTACACGTTCGAGGACAGCGACTTCTTGAGCTTCGCCGTGAACGCGTACTACGAGCGGGTCAGCAATCTGATCGCGCTGGGTTCGGTGGTCAGCGCCGAGCGGGCGCAGCTTCAGGACGGGCGCTTTGTGGTGGGCAGCTCGACCTTCGAGAACAACGACGGCGTGTTCCACGCGCTGGGCGGCGAGGCCGAGATCCACGCCTTCCCCATCGATGGCCTCGACATCCGCGCCAACTACTCGCTCAACCTGACGATCGACCAGGCAAAGAAGGACGGCGGCCTGACCGCGCCGGACCACTTCGACCGCCGGCACCCCCAGCACATGGGCATGGTCGGGGTGACGTACCGCAGCAGCTTCGGGCTCGACGCGAACGTGGACCTGCACATCGTGGGCAACGTCAACGTGCCTGAGCGTGGGTTCGACGCGACGGGCAACGTGGTCGTGGACGACTGCGCAGCGCCCGCCTACCCGCTGTTGAACGCGCGCATCGGCTTCCGGGCGCTCGACGACAAGCTGGAGGTCGGCGTGACCGGCAGCAACCTCATCGGGTTCGGCACCGGCGGGCATCGGGAGCACTGCCTGGGCACAGTCGTCGGCGCTCGGGTGCTCGGCAGCGCGACCTACCGCTTCTGATTGCGCACCGAACGGAACGGTGCGCTACCCGCGGGTGATGTCGCCAGCGAGCCAGTCGACCTTGCCGCGCACCGCGTCGAGATAGATCGCCTGGAGGCGCTCGGTGATCGGCCCGCGCTCGCCCGCGCCGATCCGCCGGCGATCGAGCTCTCGCACCGGCGTCACCTCAGCGGCTGACCCGCACATGAACGCCTCGTCGGCGGTGTAGAACGCGTCGCGCCCAAAGGCCGTCTCACGGATCTCGATGCCCTCGTGCTTGCAGATGTCGATGATCGTCTCGCGGGTGATGCCCGGCAGGATGTTCGTCACCGGCGGCGTCTTCACCACGCCGTTTTCCACCACGAACACGTTCTCCCCGGTGCCTTCGGCCACCATCCCGCGCGCGTCCAACATCAGCGCTTCGTCGAACCCGTTCTCGTTGGCCTCGTAGCGGGCCAGGATCGAGTTGACGTAGTGCCCCACGATCTTCGCGCGCTGCAGGGCCGCGTTGGGGTGATGCCGGGTAAACGAGCTGGTCTGGAGCCGCACGCCCTTGCGCATGCCCTCTTCGCCGAGGTACGCGCCCCACTTCCAGGTCGCCACGATGGTGTGCAGCGTGTTGCCCCGAGCGCCGAGCCCCATCTGGCCGTGCCCCAGAAACGCCAGCGGGCGCAGGTACGCCGAGCTGAACTTGTTGATCGCGAGCGTCTCCAGGCACGCCGCGGTCAGCTCCTCAGGCGTGTGTCCGCACTCCCAACGCATCATCTTGAGCGAGTCGAAGAAGCGCTTCATGTGCGCCTCGAGGCGCCAGATCCCCGGCGTGCCGTCGGGCTGCTCGTACGCCCGGATCCCCTCGAACACCCCCAGCCCGTAGTGCAGCGTGTGCGAGAGCACGTGCACCTTCGCGTCGTCGTAGGGCACCATTTTTCCGTCGAACCAGATGAACTCAGAGCGAACGGACATGGAGACCTCGACAGTTTGGGGCGGTTGGGGCGCGGAGGGTACCTGCGATCAGTACGTCGGCAAGCCGGTGTCGATCTCCTGAGCCCATCCCGTGATGCCGCCCTCCATGTTGGTCACGCTGCGATAGCCCGCCTCCACCAGCACCTTGCTCGCCTTCGCCGACCGCCCACCCATCTTGCAGTGCACCAGGATGTCGCGATCCCGGGGGATCTCGCTGAGGTGCGCGGCGACGTCCTCGTGAGGGACCAACAGGTCCGCGAAGTCCAGCTTCACGATGTCTGCTTCGTGCGGCTTGCGCACATCCAGCACGAACGGGGCCCAGCCCTCGTCCAGGCGCGCCTTGATCTGCGTCACCGACTGCCGGGCAAAGCCCTCGGTCTCATCGGTCACGTCCGTGGGACGGGCGCCCTCGTCCATCGACGGCACCCCGCAGAACTGGTTGTAGTCGATGAGCTCGGTGACGGTGGGGTTGTCGCCGCAGATCACGCACCCGGGGTTCTTGCGCAGCTTGAGCTGCCGAAAGCTCATCCCCAGCGCGTCGTACAGCATCAACCGACCGGACAGCGTGTCGCCGATGCCGAGGATGATCTTGACGATCTCGGTGGCCTGGATGACCCCGATGATCCCCGGCAGGATGCCCAGCACTCCGCCCTCGGCGCACGACGGCACCAGCCCCGGAGGCGGCGGCTCCTCGTACAAGCAGCGGTAGCAGGGCCCCCCCTCGTGGTTGAAGACGGAGGCCTGACCCTCGAACCGGAAGATCGAGCCGTACACGTTGGGCTTGCCCAGCAGCACGCACGCGTCGTTCACCAGGTACCGGGTCGGGAAGTTGTCGGTGCCGTCCACGATGACGTCGTAGGGCTCGACGATCCGCAGGGCGTTCTCGGACGTCAGCGGCTCCTCGTAGGTGTCCACCTGCACGTTCGGGTTCAGGTCGGCGATGCGCGCCTTGGCGCTCTCGACCTTGCTCTTCCCGACCCACGACGTGCCGTGGATGATCTGCCGCTGCAGGTTGCTGGCATCGACGACGTCGAAGTCCACGAGTCCGAGGCGACCGACGCCTGCAGCGGCAAGGTACAGAGCCAGCGGCGATCCCAGGCCACCGGTGCCCACGCAGAGCACGCTGGCCGCCTTGAGCTTGCGCTGCCCCTCCATGCCCACGTTCGGCAGGATGAGGTGCCGCGAGTAGCGCCCGATCTCCTCCTTGTTCAGCTCCGGCAGGCTCATGAGCGGCCACCAGCGATCGACGGAACGATCGTCAGCACGGCGCCCTCGGTGACGGCCGTGGCCTCCCCGCCCAGGTACCGGATGTCCTCCTCGCCGAGGTAGACGTTGACGAAGCTGCGCAGCTTGCCTTCGGCGGTGCGCAGGTGCTTGCTCAGGGCCGGGTGCTGCTCGGTGAGGGAGGCCAAGGCCTCCGCCACGGTGGCGCCGGTGCAGGTGATCGAGGCGTTGCCATCGGCGTAGGAACGCAGGGCGGTAGGGATCATCACGGTCACGCTCATGTCAGCTCTCCTGGGAGCCCGCGACGGCTCCGATCTCTTCTTCGTCCATGCGGGACCGGTCGTCGGTCAGCCGCCAGGACTGGGTGGTGGACGCCTTGCCGTTCATCACCGAGACGATCACGTAGCTCATGTTGGGCAACGCGTGGTCTCGGTCGAAGTCGCTGTACTGGGACGGGTGGTCGGGGTGAGAGTGGTAGTAGCCCACGATCTCCAGCCCGCGCGCCTCGAGCGCCTGCTCGGCCCGCATCAACGTCAGCCCCGAGACCTTGTATCGGTTGTGCGCTGAGTCCGCGCGCTCGTTCACCAGCGCTGCGACCTCGGTGACCGTGCACGCGGCGCGATCGCCGGCGAGGATCCCGACGACCTCGTGGGGGAAACCCTCCTCGGCGTGCGCGTGCAGGCGAGCGAGTTGGGACGGCTCGAAGGTGAGGCTCACGGCGCCCTCCAGATGTGCTCTTCGCTGAGGTAGCGCTCCCCGCTGTCGGGGAACACGGTGACGACCACGCCGCTGTCCAGCCGCCGAGCGACCTGCAGCGCCGCCCAGCAGGCTGCCCCGCACGACGGTCCGATCAGGATGCCGTCATACCGCGCCAGATCTCGGACCAACTCCAGCGACTCCTCGGTGGGCGCCTCCAGGTTCTCATCGGCGAGAGCGGGGTCGTAGATGGGCGGCACGATGGAGGTCTCCATGTGCTTGAGCCCCTCCAGCCCGTGGAACGGCGAGTCGGGCTGCACGGAGTAGCAGCGCACGCTGGGGTTCCACTGCTTGAGGAAGCGCGTCGTGCCCATGAACGTGCCACTGGTGCCCAGCGCGGCCACAAAGTGGGTCACGCCTCCGCCGGTCTGCTGCACGATCTCGGGTCCCGTCGAGCCGAAGTGCGCCTTCCAGTTGTTCTCGTTGCTGTACTGGTCGAGGTACGAGTAGAGATCCGGCGACTCGGCGGCGAGCTCGCGGGCCTTGCGGATCGCGCCGTCGCTGCCTTCCAGCGGGTCGGTCTCCACCACCTCGACCCCGTAGGCAGACAGGATCTGCTTCCGCTCCGCGTTCGCGTTCTTAGGCAGGCACAACGTCAGCTCGAATCCCAGGTTCGCGCCGATCATCGCGTAGGCGATCCCGGTGTTGCCTGAGCTCGCGTCCAGCATCCGCTGGCCCGGCTTCAGTCGTCCCGTGCGCACCGCGTCCAGCACGATGGCCAGCGCCGGCCGGTCCTTCACGCTGCCTCCGGGGTTCTGCCCCTCGAGCTTCGCCCACACCTCGACGTCATCAGACAGCCCTGAGGCCACATGGCACAGACGAACCAGCGGCGTGTTGCCGATGCGCTCCAGGATTCCGGCAGCTCCCTCAAACGGGTGTCGGGACGGAGCAGACGGGATGGGGAGGGCGATGTGCACGAGCGGTTTCCGCGATGAGGGGCGTCAGGTATAGCCACTGGCTGACACGGCTGCCAGCTAGCCCATCGGAGTCTCCGTGAGCCCCCCACCGCTACCGAGCCGAGGCTGCGGCCTCGCGCTCCTGTACTTCGGCCTCTGTCTGCTGTTGACGGTGTTTACGGTCGTCCCGGTGCTCGCGTATGGGTTCGGCGAACCGACCTCGGCGCTCGCGCTGTCGTTCAGCGCAGTGGGCATGTCCGGGGGGGCGGTGTTGATCGCGGAGGCGTGGCGACGGGTCGCCGGGTGGACTGCGGTGGAGACCTGGCCTGCCACCGTGGGACGCCTGGGGGCCCTCGGGTGGATCGGCGCGGCCCTGGGCGCGCTCAGTCTCGGCGTGGTGGGTGAGGCCATCGGAACCGGTTGGTGGAACCTGCTGAGCAATACCTTCGGCTGGACCCTTCCTACAGACGCCCTGGCGGCCATCGCCGATGCCTTGCTGGTGGGTCCGCTGCCAGCCCGCATCCTGTTCTCGGTTGTCGTGGTGCTCGTCGGGCCGCTGCTGGAAGAGCTGGTGTTCCGGGGGTTCCTGTGGCGACTGCTGGGCGGCGGCGACCGACCGGTCTTCGCGCTCGTCTTCACCTCCCTGCTGTTTGCAGCGTGGCATCTCGACCCCATCCAGTCGGTCGGCGTGCTCCCCCTCGCGGTCTTTCTCGGCGTGCTGCGTTGGCGAACCGGCAGCCTCTGGGCCCCAGTCGTCGTCCACGTAGCCAACAACGGCCTCGCTCTGTGCACGATCTTGCTCGGCGCGGGTGACGCCACGAGCCCCGCGCTCGTGGGCGTGGCGTGCGTCGTGGGCACGATCGCCTTTGGCGTCATCGGTCGAGGCTCTGCGATCCGCTAGACTGCACCTATCTGTGCTGTGGCGGGGCACACATGATGGAGGTAGTGGTTGACTCCTTGGGACAGCGCGCCCGACGACGCTGAGGTCTATCGCCCCGCGCTGATCCGCGGGCGCTACCGGGTGAACCGCGTGCTCCACCGGGGGCGCCGCGGCGACGTGGTCGTGGCGACAGACAACCGCATGGGGCACGACGTCGTGCTCAAGCGAGTCAATGATCCGTCGACCGAGCACATCACCCGCTTGCGCACTGCGCACCGGGTGCTCTCGGGGCTACACGACCCCAAGGTCATGGGCACGCTGGAGCTCGTCGAGGCCCGAGCCGACGCCTGGCTCGTCTGCGACCACGTCCCCGGCCGCGGCTTGCTGACGTGGTGGACGTCGCTGCCCATCGGCGCCAACGCCTCGTTCGAGGAGCGGTGGCGCCACGCCGCGCCGGTCGTCGCTGGACTCATCGACGCGCTGGAGGCGATCCACACTCGGCAGACCGCGCACCTGGACCTCAAGCCCCACAACGTGCTCGTGGGACGCGCCGGGGACGTTCACGTGGTGGATCTGGGATTCTGGCCCGCACCCACCGGTGTGGACACGCGGCCAATGGCGGAGATCCAAGAGCGCTCAGGCTACGCCGCCCCCGAGCTCATGGCCGGGGCCGCTGGCTCCCGCCGATCAGACCAGTGGTCTCTGGGCGCCATCGCCTACGAGCTGTTGACCGGGCAGAAGGCGGTGCCAGGACACACGCCGGCGGAGTTCGAGCGCGCCTATGCGGTCGGACGGGTCCAGCCCGTCATCGAGTGGCGCCCCGACACCGATCCGCAGGTCTCCGCCGCGATCATGAGGCTGCTGCAGTGGGACCCCGAGGAGCGGTTCCTGGCGATGAGCGAGGTGCGCAAGGCGTTCGGGGGCGCCCTCGGGACCGCGGTCGACCCGCCGATTCAGGTGTGGTCTGTGCAGCGCCCACCGATGGTGGGTCGGGAGTCGCTGGACGCCTTCTTCCGCCGACGACTGCTGGAGCTGCGCAACCGCAAAGGCTGCGTGATCCGCGTCGTGGACGAGGCCGGCAGCGGCAAGACGCGACTGCTGCGGCGCTGGGGCCGTCAGGCGAACCAGGATCGGCGCATTATGGTGCTGTCGGCAACCTGCTTCCCGAGCCGGCCCCGCACCGTCCTGCACCGATGGTTCCGTCCCCCCCCGGTCGATCCTCAGCTCCCGCCGCCCGAGAATCTGGTGGAACAGGCCATGGAGCGCCTCGACCAGCCGACGGTGCTGTTGCTCGACGCCCTCGAGGAGGTCGACTCCACGGTCTGGGCGCGGATCCAGCGCGCCACCGCGATGGCCGTGGATGGGTGGGCGCCGAAGCCCTTGATCGTGGTGCTCGCCGGGCGCGCGCTCAGCGGATTGAGCCCCTACGTGGAGGAGGGCGCGGACCGCCTGTTCAACGTGACGCTTCCGCCGCTGCGCGCCGAGAATGTGCTCGAGATGTTGCGCCCAGAGTCCGAGGAGCCGAGCGACCGGGAGCGGCTCGATCTGCTGGTGGATATGCAGCTGTCGGCGACCGGGGGTCGGCCCCGCGACCTCGTGGAGAGCCTGCTGGCCGCGGAGCGTGGGCTGACGCTGTCCCGCCGCGGACGCTTCTGGACTCCCAGGACTGGGGACGCGGGGACGGCCGAGCCCGAAGAGCCACCGGACCAGCTCGGAGAGATGCTCGGCTACCTCGATGAGCTGGGCACCTGGGTAGAGATCGAGCTCGCCCTGGCTTGCCTGCCCATGTCCCGCCGACACCTGCTGCAGGCGCTGTGCTGGGCTGCAGACTCAGAGCTCATCGCGTTCCGCGAGTTCGGCGGGCGCTGGTTCATGAAGATCGGAAACAAGGACAGCCGCCTCACGGTGGAGCTCCCCCACCGCCGCGAGACCCATGCGCGCACGGCCCGCTGGCTGGAGCGCAACGGGGAGTTTGCGGGACTGGCGGCGGAGCGCACGGCCGAGCACTGGCACAAGGCGGGAGAGCCTGGACGCACCGCGGACGCCTATGCCCGAGCGGCGAAGGCCCACGCCGGGATCGGGAGCAGCAGCGAGGCGCGGCGTTTGTTTGCGCTGGCGCGCACGTTTGGCGCTCGGCGGACGGGATCGACCTTCCCGGGGACCAACCCGTTCTTCGGGACTACGCCGGGGACCCGCGGGCCGCGCGACTAGCTGGTCTGGCGGACTAGCTGGCCCCGAGGTACTGCAAGCGATCGGGGTGGCCGAGATCGGATGGCGCGCCCGAGGGGCGGGTCATCTGGCCCGGAGTCCCCACTGCACGCAGCATCCAGGTCATCTTGAGCCGCTCGAGCACGTAGACCTTGCAGGGCCGCTGCGCGACAGGGGGGGAGCCGACGCCAGCCTCGATGCCGCCGGGGACGCAGCCGGCCGGGATCGCCGGATCGTAAGCCACCGCCCACTTCGACCGGACGTCCGCGTGGAACGTGGCGAGCTGGGCGTGGCTGATGTTGGCGTTTGCCGTCAACGACGCGATCACGCCTGAGGTGTGCGACACGCCTGAGCCCTGATTGCTGGTGCCGCAGCCAGCGACGAGCAGCAAGCTCGCGACCAGTACTGCCCAGACTGTGGCGTGCCCTTCGGCACTCGAAACCCAACGCATGCTCTCACCCTCCAGTGCGCATCGTACAGAAGGTCCCCGCCGGGGATGTCCCTCGGTGTCTCCGGGTAGGATGGTTTCGAACGGGATCGCCCCGAGCGACCAACCCCAGGAGCAGACGGTCGATGGCAGGGCGTGGACGCCGGGAAGTCTCCTATGGACAGCGCACCGCGATCACGCTGGTGATCGTGCTCGGGCTCACGCTGCTCGCCGCCTCGTCGCTGTACACCCGCACTGGACGAGGAGCCGCGGGGGTGGAGTTGGCGCGGCTGGCCTACACCCAGGCTGTCCGGGTGGCTGCCGAGACCGAGCGCAGCCTGAGCAGCCAGGGCAAAGCCACGGCCACGACGCAGAACTACCTGTCGAAGGCGGCGCTGGATCTCGACGCCTCGCTCGTTCTGTTCCTCGACGCGGACACCCCGCTGGCGGTGGCCCATGGGCCGTCGCTGCAGAAGTCGCTGGCGCTCCTTCGCAACACCGACGCGCCCGGGAGCTTCAACGACAGCGGGCAGACGCCATGGGTGCCCGAGTTTGGCGACCCACCCGATCCCGAGCGATTCCCCCGGCGGGGGGGCCGACTCGTGCGGGTGCAGACCGACTGGCCGTACGCCGTGGAGATGCCGGTGGCCGGCAACATGACGCTAAGGCTGATGCCCCTGTCGGTCCGACCCCTGCGCGATGGGGGATATCGCTCGGCGCTGTTCGTCCTGTTCATCCTGATGGCGCTGGCCAGTGTCCTGGTGTCGCTGCGGCTCGCGCGGCCCGTGGAGGAGGCGGCGGTGGCGCTGGAGCGCATGGCGTCCACGGGCTCCACCTGGAGCGTGCCGGCGCGAGGCATCAAGGAGATCGGGTGGGTCGCCCGAGCGGCAACGCGGTTGCGGCAGCGAGCGCTCGACGCGGAGACCCAGCAACGCGAGGTGTTGCGGTCGCTGGGACGCATCCTGGTCGAGCCGATGGCGCGGATGAAGGAGGGGGTGACCAGCCTGAGTGGAGCGCGGCTCGGTGCGGCGCAGCGAGCGACCCTGTCGGAGCTGGAGAGGGACGCGGGAAACCTCCATCGAACGGTGGCGGCGCTGTGGCAGTGGAACTCCCTGGAGGCCGGGTCTCTCGATCCCAACATCCAGGATGTGGATCTGAGGCGCACGTTGCAGGAGGTGACGCGGCTCTTCGTGGAGCGGCGGGCGCCGGATCTGGAGATCGGCATCATCGTGGACGAAGCCGTCGAGGAGTCCGTGGCCGTGGACCCGCTGCTGTTCGCTGGTGTGGTGGCTGCGGTGCTCGACAACACGCGGCTGCACGGCGAGGGGCCGGTCCAGATCCACGTGTCCCGAGCGCACACCAAGGTCGAGATTCGCATCGTGGACTCGGGCGAGGGCGTGCCGTACGAGCAGCTCGGGTCGATCTTCCAGCCGTTCCAGGGACAGCGACGAGGCGCTCATGTGGGAGGTCTGGGCCTCGGTCTGCGGCTGGCGCGGCTGGTGCTCGGGTTGCTGCGGGGGGGACTCAGCGCCCGCAACCACCCTGACGGTGGCTTTGAGATCGCCATGTGGCTGCCCGCGCCGCCGATCCGGGTGAGTGAGGTAGACCGGTCGCTGCGGGACGCCGAGTGGGTCGCGGGCGGGTCGCGCAGCGAAGCGCTGGAGGACGAGCCCGAGCCTGTCCCGAAACCCGAGCCTGTCCCGAAACCCGAGCCTGTCCCGGAGACCGAGCCACCCGCTCTCAAGCCGGCGCCGGCGCCACCGCCCGACCCCGCCGACGACGACTTCGACTTCGAGCCCTAGCAGGGGTGGGCGACCGGTCCCCAACGCCCTAGCAGGGGTGGGCGAATTGCGTCGGTCGCCCCGCGGACCGGCCCACCCGGCTCCGTCGTTGCTCTTCAATCGTGTGCCACGGCACACTCTCTCATCGCGCCTCGGAGTCAGTCGGGTCGGCCTCA
>Ga0222662_1000412_pt1 | contig 35618 bp, 27 predicted proteins | sample AntAcemetagen600_FD_179821 | JGI IMG/M metagenome (GOLD analysis project Ga0222662, IMG submission 179821) | Saline water microbial communities from Ace Lake, Antarctica - #600 | ecosystem: Environmental > Aquatic > Non-marine Saline and Alkaline > Saline | place: Antarctica: Ace Lake... | reverse complement strand
CCTAGAGACGCCACCAGATGCCTGCATTGATCCTGAACACATGGCATATCTGGACCGCATGGGCCGCGACCTCAATACCATTGAAGGAGTTGTTCGGGTTGATACGCTCGCAAGCCAAGCGAGAATTGCAGCGTCTATCTCAGCACTGGGTAATTTGAAGTGGCGCAGTTTGCCATCAACGGAACGGCAACTCATTTCAGCGACCGCGCAGATTGATCCTGCAAGTGGGTTCCTCAATCAAACCTGCACGATCCTACCCCTCTTCATCTACATGAGAGATCACAAGGCGACAACGATTGACCATGTCATCGCGCAGGTCGATGCGTTTTCCGTCAATCACCCTGCGGAAGACCTAAATGCGCGCATCGGGTTGGGCGGGATAAGTGTTATCGGCGCAACCAATCAAGTCATTGAAGCCTCAGAGGGCCCGCTGCTGGTCTACGTCTTCATCACCATCATTGTTCTGGTACTCATTGCCTATGTGGACTGGCGGGCTGTCATCTGCTGTTGCGTGCCGCTTCTTCTGGCAACCTCCCTCGGTTATGTTTTTATGGTGGCGCTCGGCATCGGCCTCAAAGTGACAACGCTTCCCGTGCTGGTTCTGGCCACAGGCATAGGTGTCGACTACGCATTTTATCTTTATAGCCAAATTCGCATTTTCCAACGCGAAGGTTTTAACATTGCTGATAGCTATCACGGCGCGCTTCTGAGCACCGGCATGGCCGTTGTTTACGCGTCTTTGATGTTGGCAGGCGGTGTGGCTACCTGGATTTTCTCCCCACTGCAGTTTCAAGCTGACATGGGGGCCCTGCTTGCTTTCATGTTTATCGCGAATATGGTCTGCGCCATTGTTGGCTTGCCTGCGTTGGCCGCCGTGCTCGAACGCATTGCGCCACCAAAGTATTTGGCGACCGCTTAACTGACCTGCCTATCTTCTTGGCAGGATCTTGTTAGAGTGATCCGGTAAATAAAACTGGGGGGGTCATGACTACAAGTGCCGTTAAAAGTCGAGCACATGCGGGAAGCCATTTTGCGCTCGCATTGCTCGTCGTCGTTTATACATTCAATTTCATCGACAGGCAGATCCTGTCCATTCTCATTGAACCTATAAAACTGGAGCTCGGCCTCAGCGATACGCAAATGGGGCTTCTTACAGGCTTCGCTTTCGCTTTGTTCTACGCAACGTTGGGTATTCCCATCGCGCGCTACGCCGATAGAGCAAACAGGCGTAACCTCATCGCGGCTGCGCTTGGGGTCTGGAGCATTATGACGGCGGTATCGGGCTTGGCCGGAAACTTCTGGCACCTATTGATTGCGCGCATCGGTGTCGGAGTTGGTGAAGCTGGGTGCTCACCGCCCGCGCACTCGATCATTGCGGATTATTTTCCTGCCGAGAAACGCGCAACTGCACTTGGGATCTATTCTCTGGGCATACCTGTTGGCATTATGTTTGGCCTCTTCGCCGGTGGCTGGATCAACGAATATTTTGGCTGGCGTATCGCCTTTTTTGTCGTTGGCCTTCCAGGTTTGGCACTTGCGGTGATCGTCCGCTTCAGCATGCGGGAACCCGAACGTGGCATGGCCGAAGGCCGCACAGCTGCCGCCGCGCAACCCAGCGTTCTGGAAACGCTGACATATCTTTGGAAGAAGCCGTCATTCCGTCATCTGGCATTTGCGGCTGCGCTCACAGCCTTTGTCGGGTACGGCGTTGTGACATGGGTACCGGCCTTCCTGATCCGTTCCTTTGGCATGGGCACAGGCGAGATCGGCACATGGTTTGGCCTTATTCTCGGCATTCCAGGTGGCATCGGCATTGCGTTTGGCGGCTATCTTGCTGACAGGTTCGGTGCGAAGGATACACGCTGGTTTCTTTGGACAACGGCCGTCGCTCTTCTTCTGGCAACGCCCTTCAACCTTATGGCTTATTTGGGCGCAACCTCCTTCATCACCCTCTTTGCCATGGTGATACCGGTCATGCTTGGCAACTTCTACCAAGCGACCACCTTTAGCCAAACTCAAGGCTTGGTGGAATTACGGATGCGGGCCGTGGCGGCCGGCATTCTTCTGTTCATCATCAACATTATTGGGCTCGGCCTGGGGCCACTGGCCGTCGGCATGCTTGCAGACCTGCTTGAACCCGCCTATGGGCAAGAGGCCCTGCGCTACAGTCTCCTGGCTTTTTCAGTCGTGAACATATGGGCGGCCTACCATTATTTCATCGCAGGCAAACATCTGAAGCAGGACCTGGTGGTATCAGGACACTGACACCGGGAACAAACTTATCCCTTGCGACGGAATGATGAGCGCGCAATGGAAATGCTGAGCATGATGGTGGGAATGAGACCCAGCGCGACAATGAGCAAGGCGGAGGTGGAAGCCTCCGCCAGTCTTTCATCTGACGCCAACCGATAAGTCCGTGTTGCTAAGGTTTCAAAGTTGAACGGGCGCAACAATAAGGTGGCTGGTAGCTCCTTCATCACATCAATGAACACCAGCAAGAACCCTGCCAACAAGGGGCCACGCAACAATGGCAAATGCACAGCGCTTAGAACGCGGCGCGGTCCCGCTCCTAACATACGTGCTGCGTCATCCAATGTTGTGTGGATTTTCTCCAAGCCAGATTGTGTACTGTTGAATGCGGCGGTGAGAAAGCGCACCACATAGGCAAAGATCAAACCTGCCACCGTGCCTGTCAAAAGCAGACGCGGTTGCAGATCCAATGTATCGCGCATGAATAGTGCGATCCGATTATCAACCGTGCTGGCGATGGCCAGAATACCGATGGCAACCATAGCGCCCGGCAAGGCATAACCCAATGTTGCAAAACCAATGAGGAACTTGTTCGCAGAAGACGGATCGCGTCTTTCCGCATAACTCAGAAACAGGGCGATGGCGGTGGCGATCAATGCGGCTGCGGCCGCAACGCTGAGGCTGTTGATGGCGAATGAGATGAACGTCGCGCCTAAAAGCGGGTCCCCCACACTCACGGCGTATTTCGTCAGGACGAATGCCGGTATCACAAACCCAAAAATGACCGGCAATAGGCAAGCCAAACTCGCAAAAAGCGCTTTCGTTCCAAATAAAGGAATGCGTTGAGCGGCTATGTCGCGCCCCAAGGGGTTGGCAACGGTGCCTTGGCGGTTCATTCGTTCAAGTACCACCAGGACGGCGGCAAACAGAAATAGGACAGCGGCAATTTGCGCTGCGGCAACGGGCTCGCCCATGCTGAGCCAGGTTCTAAAAATGCCCGCGGTGAGGGTCGACACGCCAAAATAGTCCGCCACACCATAATCAGCGATCGTCTCCATCAGCGCCAAGGCGATGCCCCCTGCAATCGCGGGTCTGGCGCACGGCAAGGCAACCTTCAGAAAGGCTCTCGCGGGTGTAACGCCCAAGACACGTGTCGCTTCAACCAGAGCCACCGATTGCCTTTGAAAAGACGTTCGTGTCAGCAAATAGACATAAGGATAGAGCACGAGGCTCAACATAAGAGACGCACCGCCCAAAGAGCGGATCGGAGGAAACGCGTAGTCACGCACTCCCCAGCCAGTCGCCACGCGCAACAAAGTCTGCACCGGGCCCGCAAACTCCAAAAGGTCTGTGTAGACATAAGCGATGATGTAACCGGGCATCGCCAGCGGCAAAACCAGCGCCCAGCTTAAAATCCGCTGCCCAGGAAATTGAAAACTCACGACCAGCCAAGCACTGCCAACGCCCAGTGCCATCGTCATGAGGCCAACAAGCACCATAAGCAAAAGCGTGTTGGCCACATATCCCGGCAAAACCGTTTGCAGCAAATGCGCCCATGTATCACCTGACCCTTGGGTCAGGCTCCACAGGACCGCCAAAATTGGTGCGGCGACAAACAGTCCCAACAGACCTGTGGCAACACCCCAACGGGATATACGTCCATGAAATAGGGACGCCATACTCTGTTTCACGCTGCCTGCAGTATTTTTTTGAGTGACTAACATTAGACACTTGATACAAATAGCGCTCGTTGGTGCAAAGTAATTTTGCGCCTTAATTGCAAATTTTTCGCCACAGCTGGGTTTTATGTCTCTCAAGTTCACAGATGTCAGTCACCAATATGACCAAGAACCCGTGCTGGACGGCGTTTCTTTGGAGGCCCTGGAAGGCGAAATCCTCTGCCTTTTGGGGGCATCCGGCAGCGGCAAAACCACGCTTCTTCGACTGGCAGCGGGGCTTGAAACCCTACAAAACGGCCAGATTGACCTCAATGGGCGCGTCTTGTCTGCCCCGGGACGCGACACTCCAGCCGAACAAAGACAGATCGGCATGGTATTCCAAGACCACGCCCTCTTCCCCCATCTCAATGTCGCCCAGAACATCGCTTTCGGCCTTGATCAACGAGAGCCGGAAAAAAACCGCCAAATAGTTGCTCGGGTGCTCGCGGAGGTGGGGCTGGTCGGCTTTGAAGGCCGGTATCCTCATACTTTGTCGGGTGGTCAGCAGCAACGTGTCGCCCTTGCACGTGCCATGGCGCCACAACCATCTGTGATTTTGCTCGATGAGCCTTTCGCCAGCATTGATGTTTCCAGACGTCGGCAACTGCGCGGGCGCAGCCGATTGTCGCTCAAACAATCCGGCGCGGTTACCATCATGGTAACCCATGACCCAGAAGAAGCCCTGGACATGGCGGACCGGATTGCCGTGATGGATCAGGGTATCATCCTTCAATGCGGTGAACCGAGTGAACTTTATGCGCACCCCAAGAGCGCCCTCGTGGCTGGACTGTTTGGCGAAGCACAAGTTTTTCCAGCCTCCCTTGATGCAGGGATTGCTTCATTCGCCTTTGGTCAGATCCCTATTAGCACTCAATCGCAAAATGAAACGCGGCCAATGGAGCTGGCGCTTCGTCCGCAACATACGCAACTCAAAAAAGCTGCGGGACCAAGCAACTATCATGTTCTCGATGTGCGGTTTCGGGGAACACACTGGCTTGTGCTGGTCGGCACAGACAATGCCCAGATAGCACCGCTGCATGTCCAGCTGCCAGATGCGAGTGCCTTCACGGCTGGTATGCCCGTGGACCTCGCCTTTGATCCCCAAAATCTATTTCTCTTTCCAGCGGCAATCTGACCCACGGCACATGGGCCTTTTATGCTTGTCAGCCCGCAGGCGACTGCCTACATTCATTTTTAGTTTTGATACTCATTATTAAAAATAACGTTCCCGTTGGTGGAGATCTTTATGTCTGTGTTTGATCGCGTATTGCCCTGTTTTGTGGCACTTTTTCTATCGTTAGGGTCAGCGAATGCTGAAGAAGTAAACATATATTCCGCGCGCCACTACGATACTGATCTTTCAATTTACGAACGCTTCTCAGAAGAAACAGGCATCAAAGTCAACCTCATTGAAGGCCAAAGCGAAGAACTGCTGGCCAGGTTGGCGCAAGAAGGTGAGTTCAGCCCAGGTGATGTGTTGCTCACGGTCGATGCCGGTCGGCTTTGGCACGCAGAGCAGGCAGAGCTTTTTGCACCGGTTTCGTCGGAAGTTATTGATGCCCGTGTGCCCGCTCACCTGCGGCATCCTGACGGCCTTTGGTTTGGCATTTCAAAACGCGCGCGCATTGTAATTTACAACAAAGAAGACGGCTTGCCTGAAGGCCTTACTACCTACGCCGACCTCGCAAACCCTGGATTTGAGGGACAAATCTGTGTGCGCTCTTCGAGCAGCATCTACAATATTTCTTTGCTTTCCTCGATTGTCGCTCACGAAGGAACGGACGCCGCAGAAAGCTGGGCAGAAGGTGTGGTTGCCAACTTCGCACGGTCCCCACAAGGCAATGACACCGCACAGATTAAGGCCGTTGCAGCTGGCGAATGCCGCCTTGGTATTGCCAACACCTATTATGTCGCCCGCCTGATGGGGTCAGATGACCCCGCAGATCGCGCCGTGGCGGACAAGATTGGCATAATCTTTCCCGACCAGCTTGGCCGTGGCACACATGTGAACATTTCCGGCACCGGACTCCTCACCAACGCGCCCAATAAAGCCAATGCAATCCGGTTTCTAGAATTTCTCGTTAGCGACTGGGCTCAAAATATTCTGGCCGAAGGGAACAATGAATATCCCACAGTGCCGACAGTTGATGCCCAGGGCCCTGTCACCACACTTGGCGCTTTCAAGGAAGATGAGATCAATGCATCGGCTCTGGGCCAAAATCAGTCTCTTGCCATTCGCATTTTTGACCGTGCAGGGTGGCGCTAGTTGCCCACGCAGGACCATGCTTGGACTTGTGCACCGATCTGCTACAAAGGCGTCTAACTTTCAGCTTTGTTAAGGCAATGAAATGGACGACGTAGCGGGCTCCTATCCAGACTGGCTGACCAAACACGCGCCCACTCCGGACGAAGACGCAATGGACCGCGCCGTAACACGCCAAACCGTGCTCACCAAGCCGCGTGGCTCTTTAGGTCAACTTGAAGACCTAGCAATTGCACTTGCAGGCCTTCTTAAAACCGATCGTCCGTCGATTGATCAACCGCACATCATATTGTTTGCTGGTGACCATGGCATCACCGCCGAGGGCGTCTCCGCCTATCCTTCCGATGTCACACAACAAATGCTCACAAACTTTGTTACCGGAGGGGCGGCCATTTCGGTCTTGGCCCGGGAACAGGGAACTGCCCTTCACGTGGTGGACGTCGGTACTTTGAGCGAGAACTTCCAAGCCAATGTTCACGTCGACAAAATTTCTCATAGCAGTGCCAACTTTCGACAGGACGCAGCTCTTACGCCCGACGAGCTCATCCATGCCTTTCAGGCGGGGCGACGCGCCGTCACTAGATCTGTGGACGCGGCAGCAGACTTTTTGATTTTTGGTGAAATGGGAATTGGAAACACCAGCTCCGCCAGCGCGATCACAGCCGCATTGACAGGGCGCGACATCTCACAGCTTGTGGGCGCTGGCACCGGGCTTGATGGCACGCGGATTTCTCAAAAGGCCCAGATACTGTCTGACTGTCTCGCATTCCATAACCTTGAAGCAGGTGACGGTGCGCCTCTCACGGTTTTGCAGAAGGTTGGAGGGCACGAGATTGCCGCCCTTACCGGTGCCTTCATAAGTAGCGCACAGGCAGGCGTGCCGATTTTGGTGGATGGTTTTATTTGCTCGGCTGCGGCGCTAGCTGCCGTGCGCCTCAATCCGTCCATTCGCGATTGGATGATTTTTTCCCATCGCTCCGCAGAGCCTGGCCATGCGGCACTTCTTGAGGCGATGGATGCGCACCCGCTGCTTGACCTGGGCTTGCGGCTTGGCGAAGGAAGCGGTGCCGCTCTTGCCTTGCCGCTCGTGCGCATGGCCTGCGCCCTGCACAATGATATGGCGACCTTTGATAGTGCTGGCGTGTCGGCAGCCTCATGAAAAACACCTGCACCATTGATGTCTTGCGCCACGGTGATACGCCTCTGACCGGACTATTTTGTGGACGCAGCGATCCAGCCCTCACTGAAAAGGGATGGGCCGACCTGTCGCGCCAAACAAACGACAAGCAATGGGATCGGATCATTTCCTCACCCCTGCAACGCTGTCGCAAATTTGCAGAAACCCTATCGCCATCAGTCCAAATTGAAGATCGATTTCAAGAACTAGACTTTGGCGCGTGGGAAGGCATGTCAACACAAGAAGTTTGGGAGCAAGACCAAAAGGCACTCACGGCCTTTTGGGAAGACCCAACCGCCTCCCCTCCACCAGATGGAGAACCCTGGGCAATTCTCTGCAGCCGCGCGTCTGACGCGTTTGAAACGTTGGCACGCGCCGCAAAAGGCGAGCGCGTGCTACTCGTCACCCATGCCGGCGTCATGCGCAGCCTGCTGGTGACACAATTGGGTCTGACATTTTCCTCTGCCTGGAAGGTCTCGCTTCCTACCGCTTCCATGATGCAGCTTGTCAGCACCCATGATCCCGCACTCAATGAATGCCATATGCAATTGACCAAGTTGGGAGAAGCGCCGTGATCCCGCCCGTTCAATCATTCATTCTTGCTGTGCAATTTTTAACCCGCATTCCAACGCCACAAATACATAATTTTCAGCCTTCTTCGCTTGGGCGTTCATCGGGCTATTTCCCGTTGGTTGGACTGGTCATCGGGGGAATTTTGGCGGCCACGCTTTACGCCGGTAGCCTTGTCGACCCATGGGTTGGAGCCGTTCTCACGCTCAGTGTTTGGGTCATGATCACAGGTGCCCTGCACCTTGATGGGCTTTCCGATCTGGCCGACGCATTGGGTGCGTCTCACACAAACCCAGACCGCTTTCATGACGTCCTGAAAGACCCACATATTGGAACGTTTGGTGTCGCCGCCCTCGTCTCACAAATGCTCCTGAAACTTGTCTTGTTGGCATTGATTGCACGCAGCGGACAGATCTGGCTGATCGTCCTGATTTGCGCGTGGGCGCGGCTTGGTCCACTTTTTTGGGCACACTATTTGCCGGTGCTAAAGCCCTCCAACAGTGCAAGCGAAGGATCGGGCGAACGTTTCTCATGGGAAATTTCAACTGCAACACCTTGGCTCTGGAGCTGTGTGCTGCTGCTTGGGGTTCTCATGTCACCGGCATTTGTGTTTGGCCCCTTTGCTCTCGGCATCTGGGCGCTCTATCTCCATTGGCGGTTAGGCGGCCAAACAGGTGACGCACTGGGCGCAGGTATTGAAGTCACCGAAACCCTGTTTCTATTGGCCTGCGTGGTTTTTCTATGAAGATGAGATCATGACATCAGACAGTTTAGAGTTGCCTCCGAAAGGCCCTTTTGCAGCGCTTGTACTTGGCGGTGCCCGGTCTGGAAAAAGTCGTTACGGCGAAGGATTGGTGCGTCAGGCTTCTGGGCGCGCAGTTTACATCGCTACTGCCGAAGCGCGCGATGATGAAATGGCCACGCGCATCTCGCACCACCAAGCGCATCGAGGCTCGGATTGGTTCTTGATTGAAGAACCCATTGCATTGGCGACAAAACTTCGCAAAGACTTATTGCCCGACGACGTTGTTCTCGTCGATTGCCTGACGCTTTGGCTTGGAAATTTGATGGAAAAGGACATCTCCAGTGAAGCCGCAGTGGACGACCTGATGGACGCCCTCAAAACTTGCCCAGCGCGCGTTGTGCTTATCTCAAATGAAGTCGGGTGGGGCATTGTGCCAGACAATGCTTTGGCACGTGCATTCCGTGACGAAGCGGGACGATTGCATCAACGCCTGAGCGCTGAAGTTGACGCGGTGATTGCCGTAATAGCAGGGCTGCCACTTACGCTCAAAGCGCCATCGCCGATACGGTAAGCAAACCGTCCAGGTTGAGCGCCGTTTCCATTTCGTCCGCGAGCACGTCAAGTGCACGATCAATTTTTGAATGATGATCTGTCCGATCACTCTTGGCACCCAGTTGCGCCAGAAAATATTGCCGAAAGGCACCACTTTCAAACAAACCATGCACATAGGCACCCATAATGTTGCCGTCCTCAGTAACCGCACCGTGCGGCGCATTGCCGATCAAGACAAATGGCTGAGTGAGGCCCGGGCCGGTACTGTGCCCTGCATGAATTTCATATCCTGCAAATGAAACATCACCGGCAAGAGTAGAGCCCACCACATTTGCGACCTGTTTTTCTGGCTGCATAGTCGTTTGCATGTTGATCAAGCCCAAGCCCTTCGCAAATTTTGTAGCGCCCTCAATTCCGTCAGGATCGGAAATCCTTTCCCCCAGCATTTGAAACCCGCCACACAGGCCCAGAACCTTCCCGCCACGCCGCACATGGGCTGCCAGATCGACATCCCACCCTTGCGCGCGGAAAAAGGCCAAGTCTGCAATTGTTGCTTTTGTTCCAGGCAAGATCACAAGGTCTGCATTTCCCGGCAGCGCCTGCCCAGGTGGGATAAATTGCAAATCCACTGAGGCCTCTGCGCGCAACGGGTCCACGTCATCAAAGTTGGCAATACGTGACAGCATGGGCACCGCGATTTTCACCGCAGCTTGCGACAGTGCGCGCGGCGTCTCCAAAATCACAGCGTCCTCTGCTGGCAGGTCAGCGACGGCTTTTACCCATGGAAGCACGCCAAACCCTGGCCACTGGGTGCGCTGTTCGATTTCCAACAAGCCTTCGTCAAACAGAGAAACATCACCGCGAAACTTATTGATGATGAAGCCTTTCACCATCTGTCGATCTTCGTCCGACAATACTGCGTGTGTGCCGACCAGGCTCGCGATCACGCCACCACGGTCGATGTCGCCCACAAGGACAACCGGCACACCTGCCGATAGTGCAAAGCCCATATTTGCGATATCGCCCACGCGCAAATTTGTTTCCGCCGGACTGCCCGCCCCCTCCACCAGCACAATGTCGGCATCGGCTTTCAGTCGGTCATAACTTGATGTCACAGCACTCAACAAATCACGTTTTCGACTTTGATAATCGGCGGCTTCTGCCGTGCCATAGAATTTTCCATGCACGATGATCTGAGCCCCCACATCACTTTGTGGCTTCAACAGAACCGGGTTCATGTGAACACTTGGCTGCACACCACATGCCAACGCCTGTAGCCATTGGGCGCGCCCAATTTCGCCGCCTTCTTTGGCAACGGCGGCATTGTTGGACATGTTTTGTGGTTTGAAAGGCTGCACACGCAAGCCGCGCCGAACATATGCTCGTGCCAACCCGGCAACCAGAACCGACTTGCCGACGTCCGACCCGGTACCCTGTAGCATCAGCGCCGTTGTCATGCCTTCGTGACCAAACGTTTATCAACCACAACATCGCCGCGGTCATCACGCCGGACAGACACGCGATAAACCGACGCCAGATTTTTGTCCGTCAACACTTCTCCCGGCACACCCTCTGCTGCGATCTTTCCTTCATGCATCAAATAGAGCCGATCACAATAACGGCCTGCCAAATTGAGGTCATGCAGCACCACGCCAACAGCCGCGCTCGTGGCGGCAGCAACTTTCAGAGCCTCCATTGTGGTCAGCTGGTGATAGGGGTCCAGGGATGCCGTTGGCTCATCAACCAAGAAAACAGATGCCTCCACCGCTAGAGCGCGCGCGAGTAAAACACGACTGCGCTCACCTCCAGACAGTTCATTCACAGGACGATCTGCAAATTCTGTGGCATCTGTTGCAGCAAGTGCATTATCAATCGCCTCTTCATCGGCCTTCGATAAATCGGCCCATGTTGTACGATGTGGCACACGCCCCAATGCCACCAAGCGACGGGCCGTCAACGGCCAAGCCACGCTTTGACCTTGCGGAAGATAGGCAATTTCACGCGCATGCACATGTGCCGGGTCTTGCGAAATTTCCACGTCGTTCAGAAAAATACTGCCACTTGTGATTGGTGCTAAGCGTAAAATGGCGCGAAACAGGCTTGTCTTGCCTGCGCCATTGGGCCCGATGAAGCCCACAAGTTCGCCAGGCTGCACCCTTACAGAAACATCGCTAACTGCCTCATGGCGACCAAGGGTCACATTGATACTGCGGGTCTCAATCATCGCATGCTCCGCCGTGTATAGATAATGAGCCACAAGAAGAAGGGGGCACCTAGGAGAGCAGTTACAACGCCGAGTTTCAGTTCAGTGTCGCCCGGCAAAATACGCACACCTATATCCGCAATCACCAGCAAAAGCGCTCCTGCAAAGGCGCTGGGGACCAACAAGCGCCCGGGATCGTGACCAACAAATGGGCGCACAAGGTGTGGTGCGACAAGGCCGACAAAACCAATGGCACCGCTTACAGCGACGCTGCCGCCAACGCTCAGGGCCGCACCAAAAATGATTTGCAGGCGCAAGCGACGCAAATTGACGCCCAGCGAAGCGGCTGCATCCTCACCCAAACTAAGCGCTGGTAGTGCGCCGCGCACCATTAACAACAAAATCCAGCCGATCAGCATGAAAGGACCCGCAAGCAGGAGTTCCGTATAACTTCGGTTCGAAAGCGATCCTAACAGCCAGAGGATAATATCATTCAACGAGAAGGGATTGGGGGACAAGTTCATCGCCAAAGATGTCAAGGCAGCGGCAAGGCTTGATATGGCAACACCAGCCAAAATGAGTGTCAACACACTGGCGTCTTTCCCCGCCAGCCAAACCAAAACAAGCATGGCGGCAATTGCAAAGCCGATCGCAAACAATGGGATCGCAATGGAGGCAACAGCGGCAAAGCCATAATAAATGGCCACGACCGCTCCCAAACCTGCGCTGGAAGATACGCCGATGACACTTGGATCGGCCAATGGATTTCGCAACAACCCCTGGATAGCCGCTCCCGCCAATCCTAAAGACCCCCCAACCATTGCGCCTAACAATATGCGGGGAAGCCGAATTTCCTGAACGATGAAGACGTGTCGCTCATCGCCAGCGCCAACCAGTGCAGACAAAACCTCCACAACGCCGAGCGGCGCATAACCCAGGAAGAGAGCCGCGATCATTGCGACACACAGTAATCCTGCAAGGGTGATCGCGGTGACGTATTTTTGAACACCAGAGGTCAATAGTCTATGCCCCGTTGAGCCTTTATCCCGGCTTCAAACGGATGGCGGATGGGTGTCATTTCCGTGATCAAGTCCGCTTTTTCGCGCAATGCCTCTTTGGCATCTCGCCCTGTCACGATCACACTGGTGCGCGGATGCCGTGCCATCATCCAAACTGTGGTGGGGTCAAGAAACATGTCTCAGTCCCTTGCTTGAACAGTTGATGCACCAGGGAGCGAAGCGCGCAGGGTTGAGATTTCCTCAATGGCATCAATCACGAACCACGCGGCGCACGCCAGATCCCTACTTGGCACATAGGATACAGGGAGCGCTGCCATTTGATTGCGCAGAAAGTGATGACGCGAGAGAGACCAATTATCCAACCGTCTGGATTGTAAATCGAAAAACCCAGCTACGATTAGATCAGGTGGAGAAAGCGCCAATGCTTCCAGGTTGATCGGATGCCAGGGCGAATTCCCTAAGTCAGCCGAAACATTCTCCACACCGGCCGCGTTCAAAACCTCATGCACAAATGTTCCACGACCCGACGTCGTTCCAGAAGGCGTCACATATAATGCGCGCGGCCTATCTTCTTTCGCTGCTGAAGTTTGCTGCGCGTAGATATTCGAGAGACGTTGATCCATTTCATCAGCGATTTGTGTGGCGTGTTCAAGTTTGCCCATAGCTTCTCCTACACGCAATAAGTTCGCGCGGGTTTCAGCCATTGTTACCGCGAATGACACTTGAACAACCGGCACACCGAAACTTTCCAACAGTGTGCCAGCACCATAACCGCCGCCCCATTGGCGCACCACGAGGTCTGGCGACAGAATAAGTATTTCCTCAGCCGTCGGTCTGATTTTTGGTAGACCTTGGGCCTGCTCGGCATAGTAGGAAAACTCTGTTTCAGCATAGGGCGATACGCCAACAATATCTTCGCGATCCGCCAGCGCCAAAACATATTGGTCTGCACAAAAATCAAGTGAGGCAACCGTTTGAGCACCCGCTTGCTCTGCGGCAGTGCCACAGAGCAAACAAGTTAGCGCCCAGATGTTTGCGTACTTCCTCATCCGCGGAAACGAACCCCGATGTAGCCAGAAACACCTGGCGTGCCATATCCCAGAACATCCTGATATTGTGCATCAAACAGGTTTTCGACACGACCGTAGAATTCGACCTCATCGTTCAGTTGATAGGCAGTACGCAAATCCACGCGAACCCAGTCCTGAACAATATTTGCCCCATCGGTTTCACGATCATTATAGGTCACGGCCCCACCAATGCTCAGTCGGTCCATTGGGCGCGTCGTGATATCAAGCGTTGCAAGGTTTGCTGGAACGCGGATCAATTGATCACCGGTTGACAGGTCTTTGGCTGCTTGGTGCGTTAAGTTAGCACGCATGTCCAGCCACGTGTAAGGACGTGCTGTTCCGATAAACTCCCATCCATCTGTTTCAACTTGAGCAATATTCTCATATCGACCCCCAAAGAAATCAATCTGATTGGTAACGTCTTGTTGAAAGTAATTTACCTGCAGATCGAATTTGCCACCTGCAAATGATTGTTCTACACCGGCGTCCCAACCATCAGATTCTTCTGGCTTCAGTCCTGTGTTGGGACCGATTGCACCACAACAAGCAAAGGTCAGTTGGAAGGGTGTCGGTGACTTAAATCCTTCGCCCCAAGACGCACGAAACACTGTGCCCATTTCTTCCAAAGAATAGGCACTCGTGAAACGGAATGTCGTCACACCCCCAGCGGTTTCATGATCGTCATAGCGGGCGCCACCGACCAATGAGAGGCCGTCAATTGGCAAAACCTGAAGCTGTCCGAGCACACTATCGGTACGAATGGACGTGCCACCACGAATTTCAACTTCCTCGGCTTTAGCGCCGATGATGGCGTTCCACTGGTCAGACATGGTAATCTCACCCAAATACTCAATTGAAGTGCGAGTACCGGTTGCACTGAAGGACCTTGCGCCATTGCTCTCGTTGTCGCGGTCGGTAACAGCGTGGGTGGCCGTGAGTGAATTTTCTAGTTGGCCCGCAAAAGTGCTTAGGTGCAGCGCACCGGTTGCTTGTAGATCACGCGTATGCCCAACACGGTCGCCGTCCCCACCGACCCCGGCACCTGCGTCAAACTCACTGCGACTTTCGGAATAGCGAACAGAGCCTTCCACCCGCAATGCTTCGGTCAGGTTAGATCCAGCATTGCCATTTATGGTGTAATTATTATAGCCGTCTTCTTCGATATTCCCTTGGTTTTCATCCGCCTTGGAAATGCCATTTGTTTGAATACGGCTCAGAGAGAGAAGGTAATCTGTTTCACCCTGTCGGCCAGAAACAGTGCCGCCTGTACGCAGCGTGTTGAAGGAGCCGGCCTCAAGAAAAGCAGAGACGGACAAGGGCTCTGTTGCCCGCTTGGTGATGATATTTACCACACCACCAATCGCCTGCGATCCATAAAGTGTACTTTGCGGACCGCGCAATAGCTCGATCCGTTCAATATCATGTGGGTCGAGATTGGCGAAGTTAAACCCTGCTCCAGGACTAGAAGGATCATTCACCACCACACCATTGATGAGGACCAGGGTCTGGGCGCTCGCCGCGCCTCGAATGCGCACAGAAGCAGTACCGCCAAATGGAGCGTTTTGTGAAACAGTAATTCCTGGGAGAGAACGCAGTGCATCGACGGTGAAACTATATTGACGTTCCTCAATGTCCTTAGCGGTCAAAACTGAAATGGAGCTTCCAACCTGATCCCTAGACACTTCAGTACGCGTGGCGGTGACCACAACATCTGGCGCGACTTCGGCGGCGATGAGAGAGGTAGAAAGAGTAACCGCAGAGACGGTTAGGAGTATTCTTTTCGTCAGCAACATAACGACGTCCTTTGAAATGGAAGAACGTCAACACCAACACCCCGCAACAATGCGCGGCGCACAGGTCTTACCCGTCCTTCACCAACCAACATTGTCGTCACTGCGTGAACCGCTCCATGAGGCTTACCCGGCCTGGGACGGACGACTTGATGGCAGGTTTCCTGACTTGTGGATCACTATTCTTCGTCGGTCTTCCCAAAGCGCCGTTGCGCGTCAGTGACCATGTGTGACAAAGAATTCCTCACGTACAGTTGCGGGTACAGTTTCGGATTTAAACCGAATTCCCTTTTCACCCCGTTTTACTGGGGCACCATCAAGCGTGGGTGTAGCGCAAATACTCTCTGGTCACAAGGACGCGCGAGACCATCACTTTCGGGAAAACACGTGGCCTGATGCGATGTGCCCTTGCCAGCCATGTCGCACTAACTCTGGATCGTCATGGTTTTCAATGGGATAGCCTATGCAAAGGTAGGCGATGAATTGCCAATTTGGCGGTGTGTCCAAATCCACACACAGGCGTTCTGGATCTAGAATGGAGACCCAGCCCACACCTATTCCTTGCGCGCGCGCCGCGATCCACAATGTGTGAATGGCGCAGATGGTTGAATAGGCCAATGTCTCGGGCATAGTACGCCGGCCCAGCCCCGCCCCGGCTTGTGTGTCACTGTCTGAGAAAACAGCAAGATGCACAGGGGCTTCTTTCAACCCGGCGAGCTTCAATTGTGCGTAAAGGGATGCTTGTTCACCCTCATAGTCTTGCGCTGCCATGTTATTTTCATGCTCAAAATTGATGATGACTTTTTCACGTAAGCTCGGTGTTTCAACGGATAAAAACCGCCAAGGTTGCGCATTGCCGACACTGGGTGCCAGACACGCTCTGGCGATCAATGCCTCTAGAACACCAGCTTCCAGATGATCCGGCCTGAAACGACGCACGTCACGCCGCCACACAAATAGGCGGTCCAGCTCGGCGCTAAACTCCGGCGATGGTGTGAACGGTTCGGTCATATTGCTTTCAACGTGCGCCGGGTCGATAGCTTTCGGCGATATTGGGTTCAAGATCCGCCCAATCTAATAACACAGGGGTGAGCTTTTCATCGGCAAAGATTGACGTCTGGTCGGCAAAATGAGGAGAGGTTTCATCTACTGTGGCTGATCCAAATTGATGGATGCTCTCAGACTTTATGTTTCCCTCCGCGTCCCACGACACCAGCATAATGAATGTATCACCGCCCTCAGCGTTCAGACGACCGTCTGTGGTTGAGGCGCGCCCATACACCGCACGCAACGTATCCGGTCCTCCCTGGATAGGCAGATCAACGTCGCCGCGGATGATGCGGTTAACCTCGCCCCATGTGGGATCCAGGCGGCCAAAATGTGTTTTCAATGCCAATATCGCATCACGAAGCGCGTCAATTGGTTCTGGCGGTTCTTTGCCTGACAGCCGCGCCCTCACGACCGGCTCCCCCATCAGAACACCTAACGCCGCACTTCTGTTTTCCAAGTTCGTGCGCAGATCCCAATCTTTCAAAATCTGTTGAGCGGCGTCCAGATCAGCGTCACCACTCGCATCCATGGCAACGACATCTGAAATCATCAATGCAAGTTCAGACTGAACGGAGTAGGCATTGTCATACTTGTAAGCGAGAAATTCCTCAGCGCTGATGGATGTGTCGCGCCCGAACAATTCCAGTTCCCTGAACGCCCGATTGGTCATCTGATCTTCTATTCCCATGAACCCAGGAAAATTTTCCGGCTTCAAATCATCTTCCGGCGCCGTTGCTCTGAAAGGCGTGCTGTTTGCCTCGACAATGAAACCAGAAGACGGGTTGAGCAAAAGCGGGACCTGATCGAACGGCAGGTACGCCGGCCAGATGAGGTCACTGCGATCTCCCGGCAAATATTTTTGCCAATCAAAGCCCGTGCGACGTGCCGGCATTTGGCCGTTATAGAGCAACGCAATATTTCCATCCGCATCGCCATATATATAGTTGATGGAGGGCAGCGCCTGCATGGCCATGGCCGCCAGCCATTCGTCCAAATTCTGCGCCCTGTTCATGGCATAACGCTGATCAAGATGACGAACTTCGCCCATGCCAGCGTAGCGAACGGCATACGTCCCGTGCGCTTGGCGGATCACCGGCCCATGTTCCGAATATTCGACGTCGCGCGTTACCGTCCACCAGAAGGGACCCCATAGTTTCACTTTGATGCGGGCTTGCGACTTCTCAAAGGTCCGCCAGGTACCATCCAGCAAATATTGATCTGGATTATCTGGATTGAGCGTCAGGACATAAATGTCCACAAGATCCGGCTTATTGACCGTGGAGGCCCAACCCAAACGTCGATTGTGACCATGCAGCATGAGCGGCGAACCAGGAAACACGCCACCGGCAACATCCCAACCCTCTTCGCTTTTCAAGCGTACTTCATACCACGCCACTGGCCCTGTGTAGGGCTGGTGAGAGTTCACCAAGAGGCGCGTTTTGCTGTCCGAAGAACGACTTGGCGCGACGGCAACGCCGTTGGACCCCGCATGTGCAAAAGCTTCATCAACAACCAAAAATGCGCTTTCAGGACCCATCGAAATCTCACGCTGCCGCTCCGGCTCAAACAGTTCCATCAGCTCAGATTGTAACCCGTAAAAAAACGGCGCCTTGAAGGTAAAGCCCGCAACAACATCTTGTCCGGTCATTGGCAGGAGGCTTGGTTCGACTTCATCCGGGTTTAGAGCCGCGTAGTAATTCACGCCGTCCGCATAGGCTTCTGCCAATGCACGTGTTTCCGCCGTGATGTCTGTCTCATAGCGGGCGTTGACAGTTTCCCATACACGCAGCAAGCGCACGAGGTAATCTGTGATTGCGGCGTCGGGCCCTTTGATCGCAGCCAGCCGCCCCCGCGTCGCAATGGCCACTTCCTGAATCGTCGCGAAATCATCTTCAGAATGTGCAAATGCCAAGCCAAATGCGACGTCAGGATCAGTCTTGCCATAAATGTGAGGCACACCAAAACCATCCCGGTGGATGGTCACGTCAAAGCTAGCCGCTCTCAACTGGAAAGGTGCCGTATCCACTGACTTTGGCGCCTCAATGCTCGCGCGTATCAACACCGTCGACACAGTCGCAGATAGAACCAGTGCCAATAGGCTTGTTGTGACAATTGCAGCGATACGCATGACGCCTCCTTTAGACCCCTCTCACGAGCAAATTCGCGCAAGGTCATTTTGCGCCACGCTGTCCACCTGAACGAACGTATTAGCGCAAGTATTCCTTTTAAACGGCAGAAGCCAAGTAGCTCGCCTGATTAATAGCCCTTTTGGCATCAAGCTCCATAGCTTCAAAAGCCCCGCCGACAAGATGGACTGGCTGGCCTGCAGCTTTCAACTCATCATAAAGATCCCGAAGAGATTCTTGACCCGCACAAATAATGACCGTGTCTACATCCAGTGTCATCGGCTCATTGTGGAGCAGGACATGTAGGCCATCATCATCAATGCGACGATAATCGACCCCGTTCATCATTTTCACACCGCGCCTGGCAAGAGTAAGCCGGTGGGTCCAGCCTGTTGTGCGCCCCAAGCCACGGCCAACAGGTGTGTCCTTGCGTTGCATGAGAAACACTTCACGGTCGGATTTCGCAACCACCGGCTCGACGCCTGTGACGCCACCGCGCGGGTGGTTTTTAAAATCCACGCCCCATTCCTTCGCGAAAACATCAATGTCGAGCGCCGCTGACTTTCCCTCATGCGTTATGAGTTCTGCCACATCAAAGCCAATACCACCTGCCCCCATGATTGCTACTTTTTTGCCAACCTTGGCATCGCCTTTAATCACGTCAATGTAGCGCACGACACTCGGGTGATCGATACCATCAATATCTGGCGTGCGGGGATCAATCCCCGTTGCCACCACGATTTCGTCAAAACTTTCATTCTGCAACATGCCACTGGTCACACGCGTGTTCAGCCGCAAGTCAATTTTGTTTGTTTCGATCATCTTGTTGAAATAACGGATTGTTTCGTAAAACTCTTCCTTGCCAGGAATGCGTTTTGCCAGATTAAACTGACCGCCAATTTCTGAGCCCGCTTCATACAAGGTCACATGATGACCACGTTCGGCGGCGACCGTGGCATAACCCAATCCGGCAGGTCCTGCACCAACCACGGCAATTCGTTTTTGAACGGATGCGGGCTCATATTTCAACTGAGTTTCATGGCACGCGCGTGGGTTCACAAGACAACTCACCTCCTGATTACCACCAAAGGTATGGTCCAAACAGGCTTGATTGCAAGCGATGCATGTATTGATTTCGTCTTCACGCCCTTCGGCAGCTTTTTTGACCAATTGACTGTCCGCCAACATTGGTCGCGCCATAGATACAATATCTGCATCGCCGCGCTCCAGCACAGCTTCCGCCACATCCGGCATGTTGATACGATTGCTCGTGATCGTGGGGATCGTGAGTTCTTTGCGCAAGCGACCCGTTACACTTGTAAAGGCTGCGCGCGGCACCATCGTCGCGATGGTCGGGACGGCAGACTCGTGCCATGTAAAATGGGTTGAGATAATGTTGACACCGGACTTCTCGAGTTCCTTGGCAAGCAGCACAACCTCCTCCCACGACATGCCGCCTTGCAACATATCCATGGCGGCAATCCGGAAAATCAGGATGAAGTCGTCCCCCACTGCCGCACGCACACGGCGCACAACTTCCAGTGGAAAACGCATCCGGTTCTCATAAGAACCACCCCATTGGTCGGTGCGTTGATTGGTTTTTTCAACCAGAAATGTGCTCAGCAAATAGCCCGCCGACCCAATGATTTCGACACCATCATAGCCGGCCTCTTTTGCCCGGGCGGCGCAATTGGCGTGATCGGCGATTTGCTTTTCAATGCCGACTTCGTCCAGTTCATTTGGTGCCCCACGTGCAATGCGCGAACGCACGGGAGAAGGCGCAACGCTCCCCTCATGCCCCGCAAGAGGCCCCGTGTGAAGAATTTGCATGCAAATTTTTACGTCCGCATCCGCTTCATGAACAGCGTCTGTAATAACTTTATGTCGTTGGGCTTCTTCAGCTGTTGCCAGCTTCGCGCCCAGTCCGCCTTCTTCATTAGGAGAAATGCCGCCCGTGATGATCATGCCAACACCCCCGCGCGCGCGTTCAGCAAAATATTCCGCCATGCGAATGTGCCCGTCGGCCTGTTCCTCCAGGCCCGTGTGCATTGATCCCATCAGCGCGCGGTTTTTGATCTGAGTAAACCCTAGATCAAGGGGCGCAAAAAGGTGGGGGTAACGATCTTGACCGGACATGGATTTCTCTCCTCAGAAGCCGCAAAAGCATTCGTACAAAGTGGCGGATAGGGTCGCGCACGGCAATGCTAATTCATGAGCACATTGTCTGCGCAAATGCACGGGATACAAAACGAAGAATGCCGCAACGTTAACCGCCGCGGCACACATTCAAAGCATAAGTTCTGCTAGTTTGGCTCGATGGTAAGCAGCATCGCCAAACTGGTTTTCACACCAAAGCGAGCGACGACGATATAGCTGTGCATCACAATCATATGTAAAGCCGAAGCCACCATGGAACTGAATGGCGCGGTCCGCTGCAAATGAGAGCGCATCCCCGGACTCTGCTTTTGCAATCCGCGTTGTGATTTCGCCTTCGCCTTGTTGGGTGAAATTGAATGCGGCGCTGTAGAGATGCGATCGGGCTTTTTCATAGCCAACATGAGCATCAACAATCGGATGTTTCAATGCCTGATAAGAGCCGATGTATTTGCCAAACTGCTTACGTGTCTTCAGATAGTCCACGGTGTAGTCGATGACGCTTGCCGCGCCCCCGCACATTTCCGCCGCCAACAGCAGGTTCCCGCATAAGTGAAGGTGGTCAAGTGCTGCGGCTACCTTGCTTGTGTCCAGAAGATTTCCTGCTGGCACACTGATGTCGTCCAATGTCAGTTGATAGGACCGGCGGGTCTCATCAATGATCGTCTCACGCCTCAATGCGTTTTCGGGCAAGTTGGAACGCTCAACAGCCACCAGCGCTGGCGCGCCATCAAGCGACGCACTTACGATGATCCACGCTGCCGCCTCAGCGTTTTCAACGAATGTTTTGCGACCGGACAAGGTGATAGTATCACCAGCCTTTGTCGCTTTGCAGTTGATCTGGTCCAGATCCCAACTGCCGCTTGGCTCGCTGAGAGCGAGCGTCGCAATGGTTCCATCGCACAACTTGGGCAACAGATTGTTTTTCTGATCGTCCGTGCCGGCAACCGCCAACGCCTGTGCGGCGAGCGTTGTGCAGACAAATGGACCAGCCATCAACGCGCGCCCCATTTGCTCCACCACGGGCACAACCTCAGCCATACCAAGGCCAATGCCGCCGAGCTCTTCTGGCACGGCAATGGCAAGCCAGCCGAGTTCCGCCAATTCGTTCCACGTTGCCTGGTCATAGCCAAGTTCATCTGTCAGGAGGGACCGGACTTTTTCAACGGGTGACTTGTCTCTACAAAATGAGGTAGCGACATCAAGCAATTGCGCTTGTTCTTCACTGAAGCCGATTGTTGCTTTCTGTGACATGATAATTCCTACCTCTTAGCGTGTCTTGGGCAAGCCAAGAACATGCTCCCCAATAATGTTGCGTTGGATTTGCGATGTGCCGCCGCCGATGGTTGCAGAGAAAGCATTGAGATAGCCTCTCTGCCACAGGCCCTCATCATATGCATCCGGCTCGCCGACATAATAAGCCCCGTGTTGGCCTTGCAACGTCATCGCAAACTCATTCAATCGACGGGTAAATTCTGTCGCCTGAAGTTTGGAGGAGAGAGCCAGAGACAATGGATTGTCTTGTACCAGTGGCTGAATGTGGCCACGTTTTGAATTGAGCTGCAAGCTGCGCGCTTCTACAAGGAGCTGCACCAGTTGGTCACGGATTACGGGGTCTTCGAGGGCCGGCTTTCCATTGCGTTTTGCTTTGCGGGCGAGATCAAGAATTTCAAACGGGTCTGAGGCGCGCATGACGTAGCCACCCGGCTGCCCACCTTTGACGCCACGCTCATACTCCAGCGTGCGCATGGCAACGAGCCATCCCTCGCCTTCTTTTCCCATCAATGTATCTGCTGGAATACGCGCATCGGTGAAGAAAGTTTGCGTGAAACCATATTCACCTGTGAGCTTGCGAATTGGTACCGTTTCAATGCCCGGGACATTCATGGGCGACAGGAAAAAGCTCAGACCGGCATATTTGTTTGGCGCATCCGGATTGGTCCGTGCCAGCAAGATCATGTATTTTGCGAAGTTGCCCTGCGTGGTCCAAATCTTGGACCCATTGAGCACCCACTCATCTCCGTCCTGCACGGCTTTTGTCTGCGCATTACCAAGGTCCGACCCATTTTCTGGCTCAGAGAAACCCTGACACCAAATGTCTTCAGCCGACAAGATGCCTTTGATGTAACGCTGACGCTCTTCAACCGTGCCCATGTCCAGAATAAGCGGGCCCGCCCAATTGAGACCAATAGCGTTCAACATAATGGGACCGTTGTGCTTCCCCATTTCCTGGGTCGCAATGTCCTGGAACTTTTGATCTAAACCGCCACCGCCGTATTCTTTCGGCCAATTGGCACCCAGATATCCGGCTTCATAAACTTTATTCTGCCAATCACGCAGAAAATCGAATTGCTGCTCTGTGCCGACTTCCATAAAGGTAAGCGGCAACATGAAATCAGGATTTGCGTTCGTATTTTCGCTGAACCAGGCGGACGCCTCTGCACGATACTCGTCCAGTTCTTTTTCGCTGATGGTGCTCATATCAATCTTCCTTTGATCCTTTGGACCGAACTTTTAGATACCCAATTGGCGCGCTGCGAGATCACGCATGATCTCCTCAGAACCACCGCCAATGGCGTTCACACGCACTTCGCGGTAGATCCGCTCAACCCGGCAACCACGCATGTAAGCCGCACCGCCCATGATCTGCATTGCTTCTCGGGCGCAATATTCCATCGTTATCGTTGCCTGCACCTTCAACAAGGAGAGGTCAGCGACGGGTGTCTCACCATTTTGCACACGCACGACACATTGTTCCAGCCAAGCCTGTGTGGCGTTGATGTGGCGCGCCATTTCCGCAAACTTGTGACGGATCACCTGATGGTCTGCCAAGCGCTTGCCAAAAGTCTCTCTGCCGCGCGCCCATGCCAAGGCATCTTCGAAACAAACCCGGGCAAAAGAGTTCGCCCCCGCTGCCATGCCGATGCGTTCTGAATTAAAGTTCATCATAATACCGATGAAGCCTTTTCCTTCTTCACCGATCAGGTTTTCAACGGGCACTTTCACATCATCAAAATAGAGAGCCGCCGTATCTGACGACCACCAGCCTTGTTTTTTCAGCGGTGTGCGGGTGAAACCTTCCATATCGCCTTCAATCAGGAGCAGTGAAATGCCGCCATGACCTTCAGCCCCAGTGCGCACTGCAAGTGTCACATAGTCGGCACGCATGCCGCCTGTGATAAACATTTTGGAGCCATTGACCACATAGTGATCACCGTTACGAACGGCTTTGGTTTTGATATTGGCGACGTCAGACCCACCAGATGGCTCTGTGATGCCAAGGGCGTGAATTTTTTCACCAGACAGAACCTGAGGGGCAACGCGTTGCTTCATTTCCTCAGAGCCAATCGCCAAAACAGGTGGCAGCCCGATGGAATGCACGAGCAGGCTTGCGTTGATGCCGCCAGCACCCATTTGGGACAATTCTTCATTCGTGGTGATGGCATACATGGGGTCATCGACGGGTGTGCCGCCAAATTCCTCAGGATAGCCTAAGCCAAGCAACCCAATGTCGGCCGCCTTCTTATACAGCTCGCGCGGAAACTCACCAGCCTCTTCCCATTCATCGACATAAGGCATCATCTCTGTGGCAATGAACTTGCGCAGGGTTCCGCGCCAGGCGTCATGATCGGCGGTATACATTGAACTGCGATAGCGGTTGTCGAAACTAATGGGGCTCTCACCATCTGTGTATTTTTCAGACATTACGTCTCTTCCTTAAAGCTCGATTGCGCGTTGGAACGCAGGACGTTCAGTGAGGCGCGCATAGTATTTTTCTGTATTTGCTTTAAAGCCCCCGCGCAGACCAAGCGTGTCGGCGAGATAAAGCGCATAGCCCACACAAATGTCTGCAATGGTGAAGCGGTTGGCACACAGATATTCTCTGCTTTCGGTGGCACGTTCTACCGACTTCAGCCGAGAGAAAAACCACTGTGTATAATCATCAGCAGCTTGTTTGATCCGACGCTCCTCCGGCTCCAATTGCGTATAACGCAACAGGATTGTCTGCGGGAAAGTCAAGGTCGCATCACTGCGGTGCAACCAGTTGAGGTACAGACCATAATCCTTGTCGCCGGGCTTCAAGCCCAGATCAGTAGGCCCGTGGGTATCCACAAGATATTGCGCAATACCCGCTGACTCCGTCATCTCGACATCGCCATCAACGAAATAGGGAACAGTCCCAATGGGCGAGAGCTCCGTATACCCTTCGCGCAAGAACCGTGGCGGAAACGGCATGGACTCGAGTTCATAGTCGATGCCCATTTCTTCAAGGGTCCAAAGAGGACGAACAGAGCGTGCGCCTTTACAGTGATACAGTTTCATCAGATCGCCTCGTTCATGCTTCCACGGTTTCTTCAATTTCAATCATCAGTTCATCTGTCGGCACCTGCTGACCTGCCGACACATACACGCCAACCACAGTGCCATCGACCTCGGCCAATATTTCGTGTTGCATTTTCATGGCTTCTAATACGGCAAGACGCTGCCCTTTGCTTACGACATCACCAGATGCCACAAACACATCCAACATTTGTCCGTGCATCGGAGCCGTAACGCGGCCACCGCCACCTTCCTCTTCCGTCACACCAGCCTGACTGATCAGATCAACAAAAAGCCACGTGCGGCCTTCAATTGCCAGGTGGAAACCACCGTTCCCACTTGCCAGAAAGCGCACCACATGTTGTGTGTCATCAATTTCGATATGGGCGCTGTCAGAGGTTCTGGAAACCACTGTCGCAGTTAAAGTCTCTTCCACACCTGCGACATGGTAGATCTTCCCGCTGGTGGGAAACAAAGTGAGATCAAACAGGGTTTCGCCAAAGGCATATTGTTTGCGCGAGGCAAGTAAGCCTGCACTTGTCCAATTGCGCAGCTGCGGTGCCACGCGCACGCTGGTTTCCATTGTCCTATCGGTTGCCAGCTCTAACTCCAGAACGGCGGCGAGAGCGGCATCGGCAAAAGATGGCGTATCCTCGCCAAACCCGGCCTCACCGAACTCATCTCCGATGAAGGCTGTGGTTGCCTGACCTTCAATGAAGGTGTCGCGGCTCAGGCAGTCGACCAAAAACGCTTTGTTGGTTTTGGTGCCAAAGAACACTGTGTCTTTCAATGCTTCCACCAAACGGCGACGCGCAATTTCGCGGGTCTCGCCAAAGGCAATGACTTTAGCCAACATGGGGTCATAGAAAGGTGATACTTCGCCCCCCGTCGCAATGCCATCGTCCACACGCACACCATCGCCCACTGCTGGAGACCAGAGGTCTATAGGACCGGTTGCGGGCAGGAAATCCTGTGTTGGATCTTCGGCATAGAGACGTACTTCGATAGCATGGCCGCTTAAAGAAATATCATCTTGCGTTAAGCCGAGAGCCTCTCCTTGGGCGACTTTGATCTGCAAGGCCACAAGGTCCAGCCCGGTAATGCATTCCGTCACAGGATGCTCAACTTGCAACCGCGTGTTCATTTCCAGGAAATAGAAACTTCCCGCTTCATCGAGCAAAAACTCAACCGTCCCGGCACCGCGATATAAAATATCCTTTGCAGCATTTACCGCTGCCGCACCCATTTCTGCGCGCAATTCTGGCGTCATAATCGGACACGGTGCTTCTTCAACTACTTTTTGGTGACGACGCTGCACGGAACAATCGCGCTCACCCAGATGAATGGTGTTTCCTTTCGTATCCGCAAAAAGCTGCACCTCCACATGGCGTGGTCGAATGATTGCCTTTTCCAGAATCAGTTCGCCTGAGCCGAAAGCATTTTCGGCCTCCGACCGCGCCAGCGAAATGGCATTTGTCAGATCAGCGGCAGTTTCAACCAACCGCATACCACGACCGCCCCCGCCAGCGGCGGCTTTGACCATGATCGGATAACCAATTTTTTTGGCTTCTGCCACAAGCACAGCTTCGGATTGATCTTCGCCCTCATACCCCGGCACACAGGGCACCTTGGCTGCGATCATGCGGCGTTTGGCTTCAGCCTTATTGCCCATCAGATCGATCTGCTCTGGTGTCGGGCCGACGAACACCAGGCCCGCATCCTCACAGGCTTTGGCAAAGTCTGCGTTCTCGCTCAAAAAGCCGTAGCCGGGATGAATGGCATCCGCACCACTGTCTTTGGCGGCTTTTAGAACGGCCTCTGCCCGAAGGTAGGACTCGCCGACAGGGCTTCCGCCAATATGGACGGCCTCGTCAGCCAGCTTCACATGAGGCGCCGCTGCATCTGCGTCTGAATAGACGGCGATGGTGCGAAGCCCAAGTGCGCGCGCCGTGCGAATGACCCGGCACGCAATTTCACCCCGGTTGGCAATTAATATGCTGTTGAAACGTGTCATGGCTTGCTCACGCCTCTTCTTTCGCCCAGCGGGGCTTTCTTTTTTCAATGAATGCGGTGACGCCTTCTTTGCCTTCTTCGCTCAACATGCAGGCAGCAAAACCATCTGCCGCAAAGTCGAGCGCCTCACTGCGGGGACGCCTTGTCGTTTCAAATACAATTGATTTTGTGACTGCGTTGGCACCGGGTGCACAGTTTGCGATTTGACCCAGGACCTCCTCACACATGCGTTCCATATCGGCCGCATCTTCAGCCACCATGTGGCCTATGCCCAAACGCACAGCCTCTTCACCTTTAAAGCGTGCGCCCGTCAGCATCAATCGACGCGCCGTGGTCAGCCCAACGCGCTCTGTCACAAAGGGAGCGATTTGCGCTGGCGGAATACCGAGACTGGTTTCGCTCAGCTGGAAGCGCGTGTCTTTGGTGACGATTGTGACATCACCCACACAGGCCAGCCCCAAGCCGCCGCCAATCGCGCCGCCCTCAACAAGCATCACCACGACTTGCGGTTGCTCATTCAACTTAATCATGAGGTTGCCGAATGTACGGTTGCCCTTGGCGATCTCTTTAGGATCACCGCCGCCTTGCATGCCTGACTTGAAGCCTTTTATGTCGCCGCCTGCGCAAAAAATGCCACCTTTGCCGCGCAGCACGATTGTCCGGATGGATCGATCATCGCGAATGTCGTCCAGCGTCTTCATTAAGGCGTCGACAACATCACCTGTGAGAGCGTTGCGTGCTTCAGGACGATTGAACCAGAGTTTGAGAACGCTGCCTTCGCGTTCCTGAATAATGGCAGATGTATCGCTCATCGTGTTTCCTATCCTGCTTACATACGCGCAATGCCAAAACTGTTTGGACGAACAATGCGGTTGCGCGCCTCCCAAACAGTTTCGAGCAAAAAGCCGAGGGTGTTGCGCGTGTCGCGCGGATCGATCATGCCGTCATCCATCATGTGGCCTGAGGTATAAAAAGCATCTGATTGCCCATCGAAATGGTGTGTCAGGAATGCTTCTTGTTTGGCGAGTGCTTCGTTATCGGGCTCAATGCCACGCGCTTCTGCTTGGCCACGTGCCACCATAGACATGGTCTTGGCGGCTTGCTCACCGCCCATCACACCCATTTTGGCGTTGGGGAATGTATACAGAAAGTCCGGGTCGAACCCACGTCCACACATGCCGTAGTTACCGGCACCGAAACTTGCGCCCGTCATCATTGTGATGCGTGGCACCTCCAGGTTTTGCACAGCCTGGATCATTTTAGATCCGTGCTTAATCATGCCCGCTTGTTCTGATCTTGTGCCGACAATGTAACCGGTGGTGTTCTGCATGAATATGACAGGAATGTCGGACTGATCGCAAAGCTGCAAAAACTGCGTCGCCTTGGTCGCGCCCTCCGGATCAATCGGGCCGTTGTTGCCAACGATGCCACACGCTTGCCCGAAGATTTCCGCTTGCAAGCAGACCGTCGACACACCGTAGCGCGGCTTGAAATCAAGAAAGTCTGAACGATCAACCACACGGGCGACCAGTTCGCGCATGTCATAGGGAATACGGTAGTCGGTTGGAACCACACCAGCGATTTCGTCTGGATCATAATCTGGTGCTGCATAGTCACGTAGACCACTTGGGCGACACCCGTCATTCCATTGCAGACGCTTGACCACCTCGCGGCCGATTTGAACGCCGTGCCCATCATCATCTGCCAGATACTCGACAAGGCCAGAGACGGAAGCGTGCATTTCAGCGCCACCCAGTTCTTCTTCGGTGGCTATCTCGCCTGTGGCGGCCTTCAACAAAGGGGGACCGGCAAGAAACGCGCGGCCACGCCCTTTGACTGCTACCACATAATCACTGAGGCCAGGCATGTATGCGCCACCTGCCGTTGAAGACCCATGCAAAACGGAGATCACCGGTATGCCCGCTTTCGACAGTTTTGCAAGACTGCCAAATAGACGTCCGCCTTCACTAAAGCCTTCAACCTTGTAGTTGAGCAAGTCACCGCCGGCACTTTCAACAAGATGTACGAAGGGCAGCTTTTGTTCCAGAGAGATTTGCTCGGCGCGGCGGATGCGGTAGCCCCCGCCCGACGTCATGGCGCCAGCCTGGATGCCACTATCGTCGACAACCACCATGCAGCGAATGCCGGAAATGAAACCGATGCCGGAAATGACTGTGGAGCCCGCAATTGATTTGTCCGGATCGGGCGTATCGACCAGATATCCGGCAAGGTTGCCCACGACCATGAACGGCATGCCGGGGTCGAGCAAACGTGAGAGGCGTTCACGCGGTGTCAATTGCCCGCGAGATTCAAACCGAGGTTTGCGCTTTTCTGAATAAGTGGCACCACGCCCGTTTAGCTCTTGCAACCTATCGATCAAGGACAACATCTCAGTTCGGTTTTTTGCGAACGCTTCGGATGCTGGATTTATTTTCGATGAAAAACGCGCCATCGCTAAACTTCCTCTTTCAACACAGTGAGATTGTCACGGCTGGCAAGTGCGGCTGGAATTTCCACGGGACATTCCAGGAGAAGTTGGGAATACCCCTTTGCCTGCGGGTCATTGCGGAGACTTGAAACGCCGCCGCCACCAAGCACATCATGCAACAGGAAGTTGAGTGCATTGGGCTGTGGCATCACATAACGGTCAACGCTTCCTTCCAGGAAATGTTCAAAGCGCATTGTCACTTCTTCAACGCTCATCGCTTCGCAAATGTAGGGAAAATACTCTGCCTTGCGAGCGATAACCCCAATATTGGCTTTGTTTCCCTTGTCACCACTGCGTGCCCAAGCCAGCGCCACCAGGGGTACCGAGACGGTATCGCCTTCTGCCTTTGCTGCAGGGTCCGCTGGGCGCGTTAGACTTTGCGGATTGAATTTCTCACCGGCTGCATCGACATAGGTGGATGTTGTGTCACCGACAGTGACCTCAATAGAGACTTTGTTTTTCGGTATCGCAAACGAGAACAGTTTCGCAATTTGCATGGGCTTTGGGCGCCCACCAGCAAACCCTGAGAGACCTGGTGGTGTCGCTAGCCCGAGGCCTGTGGCTTCTTTCAGTAATATGGAAATGCCCAAACCGACGTCATGCTTGGCGGCCATTTTGACAACCACTTCACGAGCACCATCAATGCGTTTTGCTGAGCCATACTGGCTTTCAGCGCCGATCACCTCAACACTTGTTTCGGTATAGTCACCAAGATTTAGCCCGCGCAGGGTGCGCCGTGCGCGTTCAAAAACGGCGTTTGAGAAAAGTTCCGCTTTCCGGCTGGCATCAATGCCATAGAAGCTCATGGTGAGGCCGCCGCGAAAGCCATCTGAGAATGTGGTGCTGACTTTATAGGTATCGGGGGCCGGATGGCCGACAGCTCCAGAAACCTGAACCCGGTTCTCACCAACCTGGTTTACTTCAACGGTTGAGAAGTCACAGACAACATCGGGCAACATATAAGCTTGCGGATCCCCGATCTCATAGAGCATTTGTTCAGATACCGTGCCGACGTTGACGATCCCGCCTGTGCCTTCTGGTTTTGTTGTGATGAAACTGCCGTCGCTAGATACTTCTGCAATTGGGTATCCAATGTCAGCGAGGCGCTCGATCACCAGTTCCCAGTCCGTAAAATTGCCGCCCGTTGCCTGAGGTCCACATTCCAGAATGTGACCTGCCAAACTTCCTTGCGACAGCCTGTCGAGATCGCCCGGGGTCCAGCCGAACTCATGAATGCAAGCACCCAGCGTCACGGCGCTATCAACGGTGCGACCGGTGATGACAATGTCCGCGCCTTCGGCCAGCGCTTTGGCAATTGGAAATGCGCCGAGATATGCATTGATGGACAGCACCTTATCGGGATCAGGAAAACTCTCACCGGAAAACATTTCCGCAAATCCGGTTTGGGCCAATTGAGTTTTTTGATCAATAAGGTCATCGCCTGTAACCGTTGCAACTGTCAGATCAAGATCCAACTCTTTCAAAAGTGCACGCACGGCAACCGCACAGGCCTGCGGGTTGACCCCCCCTGCATTGGAAATAATTTTCACGCCCTGCTTGGCAATTTCCCGCAGGGTTGGCTTCAAAGTCAGCGTCACAAAGTCGGTTGCATACCCCAGGTCAGGCGACTTGGCGCGCGCCCGCGCCATGATCGACATGGTGATTTCGGCAAGGTAGTCGTAAACGATGTAATCCAAATTACCGTCGGCCAGCAATTGCGGGGTCGCCATTGACGCATCGCCCCAGAATCCACTTGCGCCACCGATACGGACGGTTTTTTTCGCCATTTCCCAAGCCTCCTGCAATGGACGAGGGCTGTTTTGATTACCCTTTTCGTCCAGATCGACCTGAATATCATCATAGTCAGTTCTAAATTGCAAACCGTGCGCTCTGTTTTTATAGTAACGTCGCGACAGCATGAAGCGATTGGCAAAACCCATGCTTGTTTTGCTTCTAGCTGCGCGTGCCGTTCTTGAAAGTGTCGACATCAATGCCCGACTTAACGAATTCAAACTCCATCGGAGCCTCAAACCCTCCAGGCGAGCCAATGGGCAAACAAGAGGCCAAAAGCCTCAAGACCAGAACGGCTATTTGTCAGGCAACCATCAAGTGTCTTGTCGCGCATGGGTACGGCGAAGCAACAATCTCGCGGGTCGTGCAAGAAGCCAATATGTCCAATGGCGCTCTGCTGCATCACTTCCCTTCCAAAGAGCATTTGATGACGGCAACGGCAGAATACTTGTTAGGCCGTACCCACACTCGGCCTGACCGCAAGGAAGCGCCTGGTGCGGATGACAGTGCGCTTGTCGCGTCGGACCTGTTGACCAACTGGACTTACTTCATCAATACGCCACAATATCGGGCACTCTTGGAAATTCTTATTGCATCGCGCACCGACAAAAAACTACACGACCAGATAGAAGATACACTGCACGCCTATCACGCCCAGTCGGTCGACCACATGATGGCGACTTACGAGAGTGCGAGTGGCCGCGAAGAGGATGCAGAACTCTTGCCATGGATGAGTAATATCTTTTTCCGCGGACTCCTGATCCAGGATCAATACTCCGCCGACCCGGAACAACAGCGCCGCATGGTCGAACGCTGGATAGAAATGGTCGCCCCCTTGCTGCGCATACGCGACACGGAGACAGATACAAAGTAAAAATCCGCTGATTTCTGAGGTTTTTGCGACCGCTCAATGACTTTTCAGTGATATATTTAGTGTGCTATAGTGTCGCAACTGATAATTTGTCATTTTCATAGGGTCGGCTTTGATGGAACATTTTGACGTAGTGGTTGTGGGCGCAGGAATTTCTGGCATTGGTGCCGGGTACCACCTGCAAAAAAATTGCCCCAACAAAAAGTATGTAATTCTTGAAGGTCGCGATTCTATTGGCGGTACCTGGGACCTGTTCAAGTATCCCGGCATTCGGTCTGATAGCGACATGTACACGCTTGGCTATTCCTTCAAACCATGGAAGGAAGCCAAGGCGATTGCTGATGCGCCTTCCATTATGAACTATCTGCATGAAGCCACCGACGAGTTTGGCATCAAAGATAAAATTCGCTTTGGCTACCAAGTGCAAACAGCTTCATGGTCAACGGATGACGCTCGCTGGACTGTGGAAACACAACACGGCCCGGACCAGGAAACCGTCCGCTTCACATGCGATTTTCTTTTCATGTGCTCAGGCTATTACAGCTACAAAGGTGGCTATACACCTGATTATCCGGGCATTGAAAATTACAAAGGTCGTATGGTTCACCCGCAAAAGTGGACAGAAGACATCGACTATCAAGACAAAAAGGTCGTTGTCATTGGCAGCGGCGCCACAGCTGTGACCCTTCTTCCAGAGCTTGCAAAAAAAGCAAGCCACGTCACCATGTTGCAGCGCTCGCCAACATATGTCGTGTCACGCCCGGCAGAAGACAGGCTTGCCAACTGGCTGCGCTCGAAACTTCCAGCCAAACTTGCTTACGGCATCACCCGTTGGAAGAACGTGCTTTTAGGCATGTATTTCTTCAACCTGTGTCGCAAAAAACCAGACATGGTGAAAAAGCGTCTGCTCGACGAAGTCCGCAATGAACTCGGACCTGACTTTGACGTCGATACGCATTTCAACCCAAGCTACAAACCTTGGGATCAGCGCCTCTGCCTTGTGCCCAATGGCGACATGTTCGAGGCAATCAAAAGCGGCCAAGCATCTGTGGCAACAGATCACATTGAAACATTCACCGAAACCGGCATCAAACTTAAATCGGGTGAAGAGCTTGAAGCTGATCTAGTCGTGTCTGCCACAGGCCTGACACTTGAAGTCCTTGGCGGCATGAAAGTGTTCGTCGATGGGAAGCCCATCAATTTCGGGCAGTCCATGACCTACAAAGGTATGATGTATTCTGATGTACCAAACCTGGCATCCTCCTTTGGATATACCAATGCTTCTTGGACATTGAAGTGCGATCTGACATGTGAGTATGTTGCGCGCGTCATCAACCACATGGACAAAACGGGTCTTCGTCAAGCAACACCACGCTTGCCAGACACGCCGCTTGAGCAGGAAGCATGGCTTGACCTCACTTCTGGCTATGTCCAGCGGGCTCAAGATGTGTTGCCGAAACAAGGCACAGTTACACCTTGGAAGCTGCATCAGAATTATGCCAAAGACATTGTGATGCTGGGCTATGGAAAAGTGGATGATGGCACGATGGTATTTTCCAATCCTGCCGCCACAAACACAAAAGACCACAAACAGGACGGCGCCAAAGAAGCTGCCTGAACATCGTTCTTTGGACTCGCAAGAACAAGCCGCTGACTTCACGTCAGCGGCTTCTATTTTTGTTCTCTAAGCGTCACTTAAAACTGGAACCTGATCGCAGCAGAGAGGGAGTGCTCCTGATAATCGTCCTGGTACTCGCCCTCGTAGAGGAAACGGACTGACAGGCTGTTGTCCATTTCGTATGTCATGCCAGCACCCAACGCATAAGACAGATTGTCCCGTGCCGCTGTCTGACTGATGAATGTACCACCCCCGACAACAGAGCCCGTGATCGCACCATTGGGATCCGCCATTTCCCGGATCCCCCGCACATAACCCTCAGGGATCAGCTTAGCCCCATCGTTCATCTCATGTGTGTAGCGTCCGCTCAGGCCCAACAGGCCTCTGAGTGACGTGATGTTCTGACTGCCAACACTCGTTGGCAGGGGCCCTGTCTCCGTAAAACCTTCAATGGCCACATAGTTGAAGCGCGCGCCAATGTGAGGGCTCAATTCCCAATTGCCATCAGTGAAGGCTTTGCCAAGTTCAAAACTGGAGATGACCTGATAGCCATCATAGTCAGCCCGGTTCACACCACCCAGTGAGTTCCGGGCGCTCTCATATTCGTTGAAGCCCAAACCCAGTGTGCCATTGACGTAGAACGCTTCTGGACGATAAGTCCCGTAAAGCAACGCGCCTGTGCCTTCGATGTCTTGAGCGCTGTTAGCACCTGCGCCAGTCTCATCCACATTCGTGTTGGAATAGAAGAGCGACAAGCCAAGCCTCAGATCATCGGCAACATCGCCATCAATCCCACCCGACATGGCATATGTATCGGATTCAAAGCCGTTGATCACCGCAGGGTTATAGTCTGCAAAACTTGCACTTGCCTGACCCCAGATGGCCCAACTGCCTGTGCCACCGAGAAGTTGCTCGCCAGCCGAAACACCAGAGGCGCTTTCTGCAGACGCCAGGCTGCCATTGGCTAAACGACCCATGATCAAATCCAGAACCATGTCAGCCGAGGCAACCGCGCTACTGCCAGTTGCCCCTGCTTCTTCCGGCAGTGAATCCTTCACCAATTGGAAGAGGCGCGCTTCCTGTTCTGCAACAGGGAACTGCGCGAGATAGGCAACAATAGGATTGTCACTTGGTACGTTTTCAATAAATGCATCAATCGCACCCGCAATGTTCTGCGCTGGTGTCCGCCCGTTGTTATTGTTCGTTGCAGTGACGGCTCTCAACTCACGTTTGGCAATGAGGTAGAGCTCATTGCCTGTGCGTATCTCATGGGTAAAGCTGAAGAGGATCGAATTGTCAAAAACACTCAAGCCGTTGTCCGTGATCGCCGTCGTGGCGGTTGCGACTTTGCTTGCATTGCCTGTCGTCAATTCAATACCACGAGTCACATCCGCGTAGACTTCAGAGCCAGAATTGAAGACAATGTTTGTGCCAGTAAGAATGCCCGCTGACGTGTCACTTGCAATGCCGGGTGTGAAGCGACCACCGCTGTTGAACATTACGTCACCGGAGACAGTGATTGTGGAACCAGCTGGGACGGCGACCGTGCCCCGTGTTGCGCCCATTCCAGAAACATTCAGCTGTGGCGCAGTTATGCCAAAGGCGGCAGAGCCCGTTGTCAACGTTGCACCGGCGTTCACACCAATTGTCGCATAAGGTGAAAGAATGCTCGTGCCATCGAAGCTTGTGGTGCCACTATTGAAATTGATGCTCGTAAAATTCTGAACGGCCACGTTTCCATAGCCGCCATCATCGAGCACCAAAGTATCTGTCTGATCAAACGCAAGTGTGGCCGTATTCATCATACTTGCAGCGCGATCCTGAATGACC
>Ga0222662_1000411_pt1 | contig 35627 bp, 22 predicted proteins | sample AntAcemetagen600_FD_179821 | JGI IMG/M metagenome (GOLD analysis project Ga0222662, IMG submission 179821) | Saline water microbial communities from Ace Lake, Antarctica - #600 | ecosystem: Environmental > Aquatic > Non-marine Saline and Alkaline > Saline | place: Antarctica: Ace Lake... | reverse complement strand
TCCTCGCCGCCGCGCTGCTCGCCGCGCCGTCGTGCCGTGACCGGGTGGAGACCGCCGAGAACAACACGACCGCAGAGTCCACGGCGACGGTGGGGTCCGCGAGCATTCGCTCCAACAAGGAGGTCCGACTGGTGACTGAGCCCGACTTTTCCGGCTTCCGCATCGCTCTGAGCGAGGCCGACCCGTCCGCGGGGAGCGAAGACAGGGTCGCGCGGACCGTGGCCGACACCACGCCGCTGGACAAGGCAGCCACCCAGGCCTTGCTGGCCCGTCTCCCGGCGCTCGAGACCGATCCGTTGGACACCTCGGAGTTCAGCAAGCGACCGGGCAGCAAGCCGCCCCCGCGCACGGGAGAGACCGTCGCGACCGCATTTCCCCCGCCGTCGGCGCCCGACGTCGCTGCGGTGGAGACCGGTCCGCTCTCAGTCGTGCGCTGGGCGCCCGAGGGCGACGTACACATCGCGCCCCACCTCACTGCGTCGTTCAGCCAGCCGATGGTGGCGGTGACCTCCCAAGACGAAGCCGCCGCCATCGTTCCCCTCACGGTCTCCCCCATGCCGCTCGGACAGTGGCGCTGGCTGGGTACCAAGACGGTGATCTTCGAGCCCACGAGCCGCTTCCCCATGGCCACCGAGTACACGGTCACGGTCCCCGCAGGCACCACATCCGCGACCGGCGGCAGCCTCGCGAGCGCTCACACCTTTTCGTTCCGCACGCCACCGGTGCGGGTGATCCGCAGCCATCCTTCGTCGGGGCCGACCCGCCTGCAGCCCGTGATGTTCCTGGGCTTTGACCAGAGCATCGATCGCAAGGCGCTGCTCCCCCACGTCGCGCTCAAGGCTGGCAGCAAGGAAGTGTCGGTCCGACTGGCCACCGCCGAAGAGATCGAGGCCGACTCCTCGGTCCGCAGCCTGTCCTCGTCCTCGCCTCCGGATCGCTGGATCGCGGTGGTTCCCTCGGCCCCGCTCCCCAAGGACACGGCGTGCACGCTGTCGCTCAAGGCAGGCGCGCCCTCGGCCGAGGGCCCTCGCACCACGGCGACGGACCAGGGAACGTCGTTCCGCACCTACGGCCCGCTGCTCCTGTCGGAGTACCGCTGCTCTTGGGGGAACAACAACTGTCCGCCCCAGTCGCCTTGGTGGGTCCAGTTCAGCAACCCGCTCGACCCCGATGCGTTTGAGCCCGACTCGTGGACAGTGAAGCCCGAGGTCCGCGCGCTGCAGGTCACCACCAACGGCAACCACGTCAACATCCAGTCCATCAAGAAGGGCCGCACCACCTACACCGTGCGCGTGCCCGGCAGCACGAAGGACATCTTCGGCCAGACGCTGGGCGCGGATCGTGAGCTGACGTTCAAGGTCGGGCCTTCCGACGCGATGATGTCGGGGCCGGGGCGCGAGTTTGTTGTGCTCGACCCAGCGAGCCCGCCCACGATTCCGCTCTACACCATCAACCACACCATGGCGAAGCTGCGGGTGTTCGAGGCCACCAGCAAAGACTGGAAGCCCCTGGGCGAGTGGATGCGGCAGCGCCAGGACCGGCGACCAGGCACGCCCCCGCTCACCAAGCTCGCGACGACCACGGTGCCCATCGAGGCGGTGGCCGACGATCTGGTGGAGACGGCGGTGGACCTGTCCTCCTGGCTCAAGGGCGACGGCGGAGTGTTCCTGTGGTTCGAGCCGACCACCCAGCCGGCCAACAAGTGGCAGCGCCGCGACGTGTTTGTCTGGGTTCAGCGCACGCAGACCGGGCTCGCCGCGTTCAGCGACGCCACCGAACTGCTCGGATGGGCGACCAATCTGGGCACCGGGGCGCCGTCGCCGGGGCTGACACTGACGATCCTCGATACGGGCGACGGCAGCGAGACCCCCGCGGTGCGGACCGACGCCGACGGCATCGCCAAGATTCTGCTTCCGAAGTCAGGCAAGGGCGCCCAGGCCCTCGTCGCCCGCAAGGACGGCGCCGAGGTAGCGTTCCTGCCGCAGCAGCTCGGTTGGTGGTCCCGGCACCCCGGCTGGGTGCGCAGCGAGCAGAGCGACGAGCTGCGCTGGATGGTCTACGACGACCGCGGGCTCTACCGGCCCGGCGAGACGGTGTCGGTCAAGGGCTTCGTGCGGCGGCTGAACCCGCGCAAGGGCGGGGACATCGGCGCGGCGGATGCGACCCGGATGACCTGGACCCTCAAGGGGCCGCGCTGGAACGATCTCGCCTCGGGCACCACGGACATCGATGGCTTTGGCGCCTTCGACCTCGCGTTGGAGCTGCCCCCCGACGTCAACCTGGGCATGGCGCACCTCGCGCTGAACGTGGCCGACGGCTCGGTCTCCGGTCGGCGCAACTACAGCCACCCCATCAACATCGCGGAGTTCCGTCGCCCCGAGTTCGAGGTGAAGTCCACCGCTGATCCGGGGCCGTACGTGCTGGGCGAGCACGCGATCGTCGAGGTCGCCGCCAGCTACTTCGCCGGGGGCGGACTGCCCGAAGCAGCGACCACGTGGAGCGCCAGCACCGCGCCCTCGTCGTACACGCCTCCCAACTGGGAAGGATGGTCCTTCGGAGTGTGGATGCCTTGGTGGCGCCACTGGGACATGCCCGTTGGCAACAACTACAGCAACTACCAGAACCTGTCCGGCGTGACCGACGGGCTGGGCACCCACCGCCTGCGGGTGGACTTCGAGGCGATGAACCCGCCGCGCCCCTGGTCGGTGCACACCGAGGCGACGGTCATCGACGTAAACCGGCAGGCCTGGACTGCGAAGAAGGATCTGCTGGTCCACCCCGCCGCGATCTACCCCGCGATGAAGCTGGACACCGGCTTCGTCGAGGAGGGTGCGGAGCTCACAGTGGGCGTGGCTGCCGTCGACATCGACGGCGCGGGCCTCGCGGGGAGGACGGTCTCCCTCGTCGCCGAGCGGCTCGAGTGGACGTACGCAAAGGGCTCCTGGAAGGAGGTCGCCAAGGACGCCACCAAGTGCGAGGCGACCAGCACCGCGAGCAAGGATGAGCCTGCTCAGTGCACGTTCGTGCCCAAGAACGGTGGCTCGTGGCGGATCACGGCCACCTCGACCGACGACGCGGGCCGACTCGCCACCACAGACCTGCGTTTTTGGGTCCGCGGCGGCAAGGGCAAGCCCAACCGTCAGCTGACCGAAGAGGAGCTGACCCTCATCCCCGATGCCCGGGAGTACGCGGTGGGCCAGACCGCCAAGGTCCTGGTCCAGGCTCCGTTCTCTCCCTGGGAGGGGCTGGCGACCTACCAGCGCTCCGGCCTCGTCAAGTCCGTGCGCTTCCGGGCCAAAGGCCCCACCCATGTGATCGAGGTGCCCATCGAGGAGGCCTACCTGCCGGGCCTGACGCTGCGGGTAGACGCCACGGGCCAGGCCGAACGGCTCGATGATGCGGGCAAGCCAGCCAAGAACAAGCCGCGGCGTCCTGCGTTCGCGACGGGTCAGGTGCAGCTCGCGGTTCCGCCGGTGCTGCGCGCACTGAACGTGGCGGTCACCCCTCGGGACACCGATCTGCCGCCAGGCGGCGACACGGTGCTGGATCTGGCGGTGACCGGCGCCAACGGCAAGCCCGTCAAGGGCGCTCAGTTCGCCGTCGTCGTGGTGGATGAGTCGGTGCTGTCGCTGACCGGCTACCAGCTGCCAGACCCCATGAGCCTGTTCTACGAGGCGCGGCCCGGCGGCGTCGGAGTCACCAAGCTGCGCAACAGCGTCGTGCTCGCCGATCTCGGGGTGCTCGCCGACGCGAACGGAGGTGAGGGCGGCGGCGGCGTACCCATGGACGCGATGAACGGCGCGATGGACGACGGGATGGCTCCGCCACCGTCGCCGTCGAGCGCAGCCCCGATGGCGAAGCGTTCGTCTGCCGGAGCCGCGAGGGCCGAGTCACGGTCGATGGCGATGGACATGGAGGCCGACTTCGACGGGGACGCCGCCGAGATGCCCGAGGAGGCGCCGGCTGGCGGGGACGGAGACCCGTCCGTCCAGATGCGCAGCAACTTCGACGCCCTGGCGCTGTTTGCGCCCCAGGTCAGCACCGACGGGGCCGGCAAGGCTGCGGTGCCCCTGAGCCTGCCCGACTCTCTGACCCGCTATCGGGTCATGGTCGTCGCCGTCGACAACGGCGCGCGCTTCGGCAAAGGCGAGGCCAACGTCACGGCGCGCAAGCCCGTGATGGTGCGGCCCTCCCCGCCGCGGTTCCTCAACTTCGGAGACGTGTTCGAGCTGCCGTTTGTCATCCAGAACCAGACCCGCAAGGCGATGGAGGTGGATGTCGCGGTGCGCACGGCGAATCTGCCACTGACCGGCGGAGCGTTCGCCAACGGCGCCGCGCTGCGGGTGACGGTGCCGGCCGAGGACCGCGCCGAGGTGCGCTTCCCAGCGGCCGCGCACATGGCGGGGACGGCTCGCTTCCAGGTGCTCGCAGCGGCGGTGGGGGACAGCGCCGTGTCGGACGCAGCTGAGCAGTCCTTGCCGGTGTGGACGCCGGCCACGAGCGAGGCCTTCGCCACCTACGGGGTCATCGACGAGGGCGCCATCATGCAGCCGGTGCAGACCCCGGGCGAGGTGTGGAGCCAGTTCGGTGGCCTCGAGATCACAACGTCCAGTACGGCGCTTCAGGCGCTCACCGACGCGATGATCTACCTGTCGAACTATCGCTACGAGTGTGCCGAGCAGCTCAGCTCTCGGATCCTGGGCATCGCCGCGCTGCGGGACGTGCTCACCGCGTTCGAGGCCGAGGAGTTGCCATCGCCCGAGGACTTGAACGCGATCGTGGTTCGGGACCTGGACAAGCTGGTCAAGCGGCAGAACAACGACGGCGGCTTCGGATTCTGGCGCAAGGGACAGGAGAGCTGGCCGTGGGTGAGCATCCACGTGGCCCACGCGCTGTCGCGAGCAGAGGCCAAGGGCTACGCAGTCCCGGAGACGATGAAGTCGCGCTCGCTGCAGTACCTGCGGCAGATCGACAGCCACATTCCCAGTTGGTACAGCCTGCAGAGCCGACGCGCAGTGGTGGCCTACGCAGTGTTCGTTCGAGAGACCTGGAGCGACAAGCCCACCGCCCGGGGGCGCAAGCTGTTCAAGGAGGCGGGCATCGAGGGGCTCTCGATGGAGAGCCTGGGGCTGCTGATGCCGACCTTGGATGCGGCTGGAGACGCCGACAGCGTGACGGCCATCGAGCGTCACCTGCTCAACCGGGTCAGCGAGACCGCGGGCGCCGCGCACTTCGTGGAGAGCTACACCGACGGCGCCCACGTGCTGATGCACAGCAACCGGCGCAGCGATGGGGCCATCCTCGAGGCGCTCATCCGGGTCCGGCCCAACAACGACCTCATCCCGAAGATCGTCGAGGGGTTGCTCGGGCACCGCACCCGCGGGCGTTGGCTGAACACCCAGGAGAACGTGTTCGTGCTGCTCGCACTCGACCGGTACTTCAACACCTACGAGAAGACCACGCCGGACTTCGTGGCCCGGGTGTGGCTGGGCGACGACTACGCCGGAGATCACACGTTCAAGGGGCGCACCACCGAGCGCGCGCTGACCACGGTGCCGATGGCCAAGCTGGGCGCGGGGACCAAGCCGCTGACGCTGCAGAAGGACGGCGACGGGCGGATGTACTACCGAATCGGGATGCGCTATGCGCCAAAGAGCTTGCAGCTGGAGCCCGCCGACCGGGGCTTCGCGGTGGAGCGGCTCTACGAGGCGGTGGACGACCCCGCCGACGTGAGCCGTGACGAAGACGGCACCTGGCGCATCGCGGCCGGGGCCAGGGTGCGGGTTCGGTTGACGATGGTGGCGACTGGGCGACGGGTTCATGTCGCCCTGGTCGATCCCCTGCCTGCGGGCCTGGAGCCGGTCAACCCGGAGCTGGCGACGTCGGGCTCAGCCCCGCCAGATCAGGGCGCACTGAGCGACGACCCCACGAGCCGACGCGGCTACTGGTGGTGGTGGCGGCCCTGGTATGAGCACGAGAACCTGCGCGACGAGCGGGTCGAGGCGTTCACGAACCTGCTGTGGGAGGGCGTGCACAAGTACACCTACATCGCGCGGGCGACGACGCCGGGCAACTTCGTGGTGCCGCCGGCCAAGGCAGAGGAGATGTACAACCCCGAGACGTTCGGCCGCACCGGGACCGACCGGGTGGTCGTGGAGTAGCGGGCAGGCGCTCCACGCGTTGAGGGTCAGGTAGACCCGGCGTCGAGCAAGGCCACGGGATTCATGGGGCTGACGTAGCCTGCGAGCAGCGCTGCGATCTCGCGGCGCACCTCTGGCTGCCCGAGGCTCAACGGGTCCTGGCGGGCCATGCGCTCCACCACCCCGGTCATCGCGTGCACGATCACCCGCGCCGCCAGGGCGGTCTCCAGGGGACGGAGCCGAGCGGCGTGGCGCACCAGCGCTTCGGCCACCACCCCTTGCATGCGGTCCTCGTACCTCTCCAGTCGACCGAACCCGTTCATCGCCTCGTAGCGGTGTAGCTCATGCTGCAACTCGGGATCTGCGAGATGAATCGCCAGGAGCTGGTCGACCAGTCCGCGCACCGCCGCTCCCAGGTCGTCGCTGTCCTCTTGAGCCGCCAGCACCGCGCTGCGCGCGGTCGCCCTCTGCGCGAGCAGGCGGTCGATGAGCTCCTCGAACACAGCCTCCTTGTTGGCGAAGTACTGATAGAGGGTTCCCACGCTCACCCCAGCGCGCTTCGCGATCTTGGTGGTGCTGCACGCCGCGAGCCCCTCGGCCCGCAGAACCTGAGAGGCACCTTGCAAGATGGCCTCCATGGTCACCCGCGATCGTTCCTGTGATGGCTTTCGCACCTTGCTTCTCGGCGTCATGACCGACCCTCGTCGCGCGCTCATCCGAACGCGAATTGATGAATATGAACTCAGCTTCATATTATTAGCAGGAACGACGCACCCCGCGTTGTCCCTTTTGGAGTCGCCATGAACCTCTCTCTCTCCGACCGCTTCGCGCTGCTGCGCGGCTTCCTCGCCGTCACCCGCGACCCCCGCAACCTCGACGGCGTGCTGGACCTCGCCGACCGCATCGCTAACCGCGACGGCGCCTTTGAGCACGTGCCTGCCGAGCTGATGGAGATGCTCGATGGGTTTGAGTGCGACGACGCGATGCCGCCGCTCGCTGCGCTGCGCCAGCTCCCGCCGGGCACGCTGGGGCGCGAGTATGCCCGCTTCATGGACGACAACGGCCTCGTCCCCGAAGCGCTCGAGCGAGACTCCGGTGACAGCAAGCTCCAGGCGTTCCGAGCCCACATGAGGGCGAGCCACGATCTGTGGCACGTGGCGACGGGCTGGACGCCGGATCTGCTGGGTGAGCTCGGCCTGCAGGCCTTCTACCTCGCCCAGATGCGCATCCCCTTTCCGGCGTTCATCCTCGCCGCGGGTCTGCTGCATGTGGTGTGGAAGGCGCCCGAGCACTTCTACGAGGTCGTGGACGCAGTCGCGGAGGGCTATCGCCAGGGCCGAGAGGCGCGCGCGTTGGCGCCGGTGCGGTGGTCGGAGCGTCTCGCGACCCCAGTGCCGCAAGTGCAGAGCGACCTCGGAATTCTCAACGCCACGCGCCGGCTCGCGCCGGTCATCCCGCTCGTGGCGTGAGCGCCAGAGTTGCTCGCGAGCGCATTCCGCGATATCTGAGCGGCCCCACTCCGTTGGAAGGACCGCCGATGCTCCGCACCCAGATCTTCGCTCTCGCCCTGCTCGCCACCCTCAGCCTCGCCTCGTGCAAGGGCGGCAACAAGGCTGCCGACGAGACGCCGCCGGCCCCGGCGGAGGGCACAGTCCCGTTCACAAAGCTCGACTTCTCGACCCTGTCCGGTGACTTCCCGGCGCAGATGAAGACCATCCGCGAGTCCCAGGTCTGGTCGTCCCGCGAGAAGGCCCGCAAGGACGGCGCGACGGGCACCGACCCGCGGCAGTTCTTGGAGCTGAAGATGAACGCGGAGCTGCTCGAGGAGACCCGCAAGCTCGGCTGTGCCTTCTTGACGAAGTGGCAGCTGCCGGAGGGCAACTTCCGGTACATGTACGACTGGGTAGACAAGACCTGGGTCGAGGACGATCACCAGGTCCGGCAGGCGGGGTCCCTATGGGGCGCCGGCACTTGCTACCGGCACGCGCCGACCCCGGAGATGAAGGCTGTGCTCGACAAGGGCCTGGCCTTCTGGTTCGAGCGCACCATGCCCGGCCCCGTCGACGGCACGCTGATGATGAAGTACCCCGGCGCGCAGACGCTCGACTCGGGCACGGTGGCCCTGGTGGCCCTGGCCATGATCGAGTACCTCAAGTCCGATGCGCCCATGGAGGAGGCCTACCGCGCCGATCTGGACGCCAAGCTCGATGGCTACCTCAAGTTCCTGCAGCACCTGCAGCGCAAGAACGGCCACATCTCCGATCGCTGGGACCACCGCACGAACAAGCGCCGCGAGCGCTCCAGCCCCTACTACGACGGTGAGTCGCTGCTCGCGATGACCAAGGCTGCGCGCCAGCTCGGCAAGGACTACCTCGTGCCGACCATCGAGAAGGCCGCGCCCGCCATGGCTGAGACCTACACGGTGAAGTCGTGGAAGAGCGACCGAGACAGCAACCAGACCAAGGGGTTCTTCCAGTGGGGCTCGATGTCCTACGCCGAGTACTACGAGGCCGGGTGGAAGGACAAGGAGCTGTACGGAGACGTGGCGCAGTCGCTCGGCTGGTGGATGATCCACACCCACCGCACGCTGTCGCGTCGCCGCAACCACGCCTACGCCATCGAGGGCCTGCTCGCCAACTGGCGCATTGCCAACATGCGCGGCGACATCCCCGCCCAGACCGACCTGCTCTACACGGCGGACCGCTCGCTACACAAGCTCTTCCAGTGGCAGATCGGCGGACCGCTCGCGCCGAAGAACTCGTGGCTCAAGGACCAGGGCAAGGATGACCCGATGGCCGTGGGCGGCATCATGAACGCGCGCAAGCCCAGCGGCGCCGACGTCAAGAAGGACGTCTCCCACCAGCTCCGCATCGACGTGACGCAGCACCAGATGCACGCCACGACCATGGCGCTGGAGCACGTGTACGTGCCGCTGAAGTAGAGCGCGCCCTCAGGGGCAGCTGATGTCGAGATCGAACGTGCCTGCGTCGCCGTTCTTGCCGTCGATGATGATGTACGCCACGCCGCTGCTCAGCGTGAACGCGACCTGCTCGGAGGTGCCTGAGCTCGCGGTGCTCGACCCGTAGCAAGTCGAGGTGGACACGTCGCCTGAGCTGATGACGATGAGGTCCAGGTCGATGCTCGGGTCCGACCAGGTCAGGGTCAGGGTCGTCTGGCCCGCCTGTCCGGTCACGCCGACCCACTCGCCTGCGGTCCAGTTCGAGATCGGGAGGCCGCAGGCCGGATAGCCATCGGACTGGTTTGGCTGCGTGACGTTGGAAGCGTTCACCGAGAAACCGCAGCCCACGCCCACGTCGAACGTGATGGGTCCCGAGGCGCCGCCGCCCCCGCACACGCCGCCCTCGTCCACGCTGAAGTCGCAGTCGTTGTCGATGGCGTCGCAGATCTCCGGGTTGCCGGGGAACGAAGCCGCCTGGCCGTCGTCGCAGTCCCCGTCACACACCGCGAACCCGTCACCGTCACCGTCGATCTCGCTGGCCGGCACCGAGCCGTTGCAGTCGTTGTCGAGCCCATCGCACAGCTCCGGCGCGCCGGGGTAGCTGCTGCTGTCGCTGTCGTCGCAGTCGCCGTCGCACACCGCATCGCCGTCGCCGTCGCCGTCGATCTCGTTGGCGGGGACGGAGCCGTCGCAGTCGTTGTCGAGCCCGTCGCACAGCTCCAGTGCGCCGAGGTAGCTATCGGCGTCACTGTCGTCGCAGTCGCCATCGCACACCGCGTCGCCGTCGCCGTCGCCGTCGATCTCGTCGCTGGGCACCGCGCCATCGCAGTCATTGTCGAGCCCGTCGCACAGCTCCGGCGCGTTCGGATAGGTGTCGGCGTCGTTGTCGTCGCAGTCTCCGGTGGCGGTCGTGAAGCCATCACCGTCGCCATCTCCGGGGCCGCAGACGCCGCCCTCGTCGACACTGCCGTCGCAGTCGTTGTCGAACCCATCGCACTGCTCGGTCGCGCCGGGGAACGTGCTCGCGACGGAGTCGTTGCAGTCGCCGGCGCAGATGGGGAAGCCATCACCGTCGCCGTCGGCCTCGTTGCCCGGCACCGACCCGTCGCAGTTGTTGTCGAAGCCGTCGCAGATCTCGCTCGCGCCGGGGAACGTGCTCGACACCGCATCGTTGCAGTCGCCGGCACAGATGCGGAATCCGTCGCCGTCGCCGTCTGCCTCGTTGCCAGGCACCGAGCCGTCGCAGTCGTTGTCCACTCCATCACACGCCTCAGCGTTGCCCGGGTAACGGGTGGCCGTGGAGTCATCGCAGTCGCCCAGGCAGACCGAGAAGCCGTCGCCGTCGCCGTCGATCTCGTTGGCGGGCACGCTGCCGTCGCAGTTGTTGTCGACCCCGTCGCACACCTCGGCGTTGCCGGGGAAGGCGGAGCTGTTGCCGTCGTCGCAGTCCCCCTGGCAGCCGGTGAATCCGTCGCCGTCGCTGTCTGCCTCGTTGGCGGGCACGCTGCCGTCGCAGTTGTTGTCCAGGCCGTCACACAGCTCCGGCGCTCCGGGGTAGCGCGTCGCGTCCGCGTCGTCGCAGTCGCCGGTGGCCACGGTGAAGCCATCGCCATCGCCGTCTCCCGGCCCGCAGGCGCCTTCGTCGACCGACCCGTCGCAGTCGTTGTCCAGGCCGTCGCACCCCTCCGGCGCGCCGGGGTAGACGTTGGTCTGGAGGTCGTCGCAGTCGCCGGAGCATGCCGAGAAACCATCTCCATCGACGTCCTGCTCGCTACTGGGCACGGCACCGTCGCAGTCGTTGTCCAGGCCGTCACAGACCTCCGGGTTCCCCGGGAAGCGGGCCGCCTGCGTGTCGTCACAGTCGCCCTGGCACGTCGCGACGCCGTCCCCGTCCCCGTCCAATTCGCTCGCGGGCACCGAGCCATCACAGTCGTTGTCCTGGCCATCACAGACCTCGGTGGCGCCCGGGAGCACAGAGCTGTCTGCGTCATCGCAGTCGCCAGCGCACTGGGTGACGCCGTCACCGTCTCCATCCGTCTCCGCCGGCGAGAGCGCGCCGTCGCAGTCGTTGTCGAGGCCGTCGCAGAGCTCGGGGGCGGACGGGAACACCGTGGCCGCTCCGTCGTCGCAGTCACCGCCGCAGGTCGCGACCCCGTCTCCGTCGCCGTCTACCTCGTTCGCCGGGACGACGCCGTCGCAGTCGTTGTCGATCCCGTCGCAGTCCTCGGGGAGCCCCGGGGCCGCGTTCCCGTCGGCGTCGTCGCAGTCGCCGTTGCACTCGGTCACCCCGTCCCCGTCGTTGTCGATCTCGTCGCCGGACAGCGCGCCGTTGCAGTCGTTGTCCTGGCCGTCGCACAGCTCCGGAGCTCCGGGGAACTGGGTCGCGTCCCCGTCGTCGCAGTCTCCAGCACAGCTCGCGACGCCGTCGCCGTCGCCGTCGCCTTCGCTGGCGGGCACCGTGCCGTCGCAGTTGTTATCGAGCCCGTCACAGATCTCGGTCGCGCCGAGGTAGATCGTGGGCACCGCGTCGTTGCAGTCACCAGCGCACGGGGCCACCCCGTCACCGTCGCCGTCGACCTCTGCGCCGGGCAGCGCGCCGTCGCAGTTGTTGTCCGCGCCATCGCAGACCTCAGGCGCTCCGGGGTAGGTGCTGGCGATGCCGTCCTGGCAGTCCCCTTCGCAGGTTGAGAACCCGTCTCCGTCGTTGTCCGTCTCGACGCTGGGGACGCTGCCATTGCAGTCGTTGTCGAGGCCGTCGCACACTTCGGGCGCCCCGGGGAATGTCGCGCTGTCGCCGTCGTCGCAGTCGCCGGCGCAGCTGGGCACTCCGTCTCCGTCGGCGTCCCCCTCGCCGGGCGGCACCGTGCCGTCGCAGTTGGTGTCGAGCCCGTCACAGACCTCGGTCGCGCCGGGGAACACCGAGGGCTCGCTGTCGTCGCAGTCTCCATCGCAGGCGGCGATGCCGTCCCCGTCCCCATCGATCTCCGTGGCGGGCACCACGCCGTCGCAGTCGTCATCGCTGCCGTTGCACTGCTCGGGCGCGCCGGGGAACACCGAGGGCTCGCCGTCATCGCAGTCGCCCGCGCAGGCCGGGACCCCGTCGCCGTCGCCGTCCTGCTGGTTGGGCGGGATGACCCCATCGCAGTCGTTGTCGATGCCGTTGCACAGCTCCGTGGCCCCGGGGAAGACGTCGGAGGCGGCGTCGTCGCAGTCGCCTGCACAGACCTCGAAGCCGTCGCCGTCGCCGTCGGCCTCGCTGGGCGGCACGACTCCGTCACAGTTGTTGTCGAGTCCGTCACAGAGCTCGGCCGCGCCGGGGAGGACGGTGATGTCGGTGTCGTCGCAGTCGCCTTCGCAGGGCGCCACGCCGTCGCCGTCACCGTCCTGCTCGTTCGCGGGCAGGCTGAAGTTGCAGTCGTTGTCGAGGCCGTCGCAGACCTCGGCCGCGCCGGGGAACATCGCGCTGTTGGAGTCGTTGCAGTCGCCTTCGCAGACCGCGGAGCCGTCGCCGTCGCCGTCGCTCTCGGATGCGGGCACCACGCCGTTGCAGTCGTTGTCGAGCCCATCACACAGCTCGGCGGCCCCGGGGAGGACCGAGGCGTCGCCGTCGTTGCAGTCGCCCTCGCACGTCGCGACCCCGTCGCCGTCGCCGTCGGTCTCCGAGCCGGGCACCACGCCATCGCAGTCGTTGTCCAAGGCGTCGCAGATCTCCACGGCCCCGGGGAAGACCGTGCCCGCGTTGTCGTCGCAGTCCCCCTCACAGCTCGCGACGCCGTCGCTGTCCGCGTCCGCTTCGTTGCTGGGCAGCGCGCCGTCGCAGTCGTTGTCCAGGCCATCGCACAGCTCCGGGGCGCCGGCGAAGATGGCCGGGTTGCCGTCCTGGCAGTCTCCTTCGCACACCGACACCCCGTCGTTGTCCGCGTCCGACTCATTGGTCGGCACGAGGCCGTTGCAGTCGTTGTCCAGGCCGTCGCACAGCTCCGGCGCGCCGGGGAAGACGAGCGTGTCGCCGTCGTCGCAGTCGCCAGCGCAGGCTGAGATGCCATCGCCGTCACCATCGAGTTCGTTGGCCGGCACAACCCCGTCGCAGTCGCCGTCCGCGCCGTCGCACAGCTCGATGGCACCCGGGAAGATGGCGTTGTTTGCGTCGTCGCAGTCGCCGGCGCAGATGCTGATCGCGTCGCCGTCGCCGTCCACCTCGTCGCTCGGCACCGAGCCGTCACAGTCGTTGTCCAGGCCGTCGCAGAGCTCGACGGCGCCGGGGACCGTGGTGGGGTCGGCGTCGTCGCAGTCGCCCGCGCACGCGCTCGTGCCATCACCATCCACGTCGGACTCGTTGGTGGGCAGCGCGCCGTCGCAGTCGTTGTCGAGGCCGTCGCACAGCTCAGCGGCGCCGGGGAACGTGACCGCGCTGGCGTCGTCGCAGTCGCCGTCACACGCGGACGTGCCATCGCCGTCTCCGTCGGACTCGCTCGGCGCCAGCGCGCCGTCGCAGTCGTTGTCCAGGCCATCGCAGAGCTCCGGGGCGCCGGGCACCACGGCGGGGTTTGTGTCGTCGCAGTCGCCGAGGCAGGCAGACAGGCCGTCGCCGTCTCCGTCCAGCTCGGCGGCGGGGACCACTCCATCGCAGTCGTTGTCCGAAGCGTCGCAGACCTCGGTGGCGCCGGGGAAGGTGGTCGGGTCCGAGTCATCGCAGTCGCCTGCGCACGCGGCGACCCCGTCACCGTCGATGTCCTGCTGGTTCACCGGGATGTTCCCGTCGCAGTCGTGGTCGATGCCATCACACAGCTCGGGCGCGCCGGGGAAGGTGGTGACGTCGGCGTCGTCGCAGTCGCCCTCGCAGACCGCGAAGCCATCGGAGTCGCCGTCGAGCTCGTCGGCGGGGACCACGGTGTCGCAGTCGTTGTCGAGCCCGTCGCACAGCTCGGGCGCCCCGACGCCCACGAGCGCGTTGGTGTCGTCACAGTCGCCGCCGCAGGCCGAGGCCCCGTCGCTGTCACCGTCCAGCTCATCGGCGGGCACGACGCCGTCGCAGTCATTGTCGAGCCCGTCGCAGGCCTCGGCGAGGCCCGGCGCGAGCAGCGGATCTGCGTCGTCGCAGTCGCCAGCGCACACCGAGGTGCCGTCGCCGTCGGCGTCGAGTTCGTCGGCGGGGATCACGGAGTCGCAGTCGTTGTCCAGGCCGTCACACAGCTCAGCGGCGCCGAGGCCGATGGTCGCGGTCGTATCGTCGCAGTCGCCCTCGCAGGCGGAGTCGCCGTCGGAGTCACCGTCCACCTCGTCGGCGGGAACCACGGAGTCGCAGTCGTTGTCGAAGCCGTCGCAGAGCTCAGGAGCGCCCACTCCGGTGGTGACGTCGGCGTCGTCGCAGTCGCCAGCGCACGCCGAGGCGCCGTCGCCGTCTCCATCCAGCTCATTGGCGGGCACGACGCCGTCGCAGTCGTTGTCCAGGGTGTCGCACAGCTCCGGGGCCGTGGGACCCACGGTGACGTCGGTGTCGTCGCAGTCGCCGGCGCACACCGCGCTGCCGTCGCCGTCGGCGTCGGCCTCGTTGGCGGGGACCAGGCCGTCGCAGTCGTTGTCGAGAGCGTCACACAGCTCGGCGAACAGCGGCGCGACCGTGGGGTCGTTGTCGTCGCAGTCGCCCTCGCAGGCGGCCGTGCCGTCGCTGTCGGCGTCGAGCTCGTCACTGGGGATCACGCCGTCGCAGTCGTTGTCCTTGCCGTCACACAGCTCGGCGGCGCCGGGGAGGACGGTGGCGTCGGCGTCGTCGCAGTCACCAGCGCAGGCGGCGAGGGCGTCGCCGTCCAGGTCCTGCTCGTCGGCGGGCAGCAGGCCGTTGCAGTCGTTGTCTACCCCGTCGCAGAGCTCGGCCGCGCCGGGAAAGACGGTGTCTTCGCCGTCATCACAGTCGCCCGCGCACGACGAGGTGCCATCGCCATCGAGGTCCACCTCGATGGGAGGAATCACGCCATCGCAGTCGCCGTCGAGGCCGTCGCACAGCTCGGTCGCGCCGGGGAAGATGTCGATGAGGGTGTCGTCGCAGTCGCCGTCGCAGGCCGAGAGTCCATCGCCGTCCGCGTCGAGCTCGTCGGCGGGGATGACGCCGTCGCAGTCGCCGTCGAGGCCATCGCAGAGCTCCGCCGCTGAGGGGTTTACCGTGGGGTCGCCGTCGTCGCAGTCCCCTGCGCAGGGCGAGAAGGTGTCGCCGTCGCCGTCGAGCTCCTCGTCGGCTACGGAGCCGTCGCAGTCGGAGTCGAGGCCATCGCAGACCTCCTTGTTTCCCGGGAACACGGCGGCGTTGGCGTCGTCGCAGTCTCCCTCGCACGCGACGACGCCATCGGCGTCCACGTCGAACTCGTCGGCGGGGATGACGCCGTCGCAGTCGCCGTCGAGGCCGTCACAGACCTCGCTGGCGAACGGGTTGAACGAGGCGTTCTCGTCGTCGCAGTCGCCCTCGCACTCCGAGACGCCGTCGCCGTCTTCGTCGAGTTCGTTGGCAGGCACGAGCCCGTCGCAGTCGTTGTCGAGGCCGTCGCATTGCTCGGCGGCATCGGGGAAGACGAGCGGATCGCTGTCGTCGCAATCCCCCTCCTCTTCTGAGAAGCCATCTTCATCCGAGTCGGTGACGGGGCAGCCGAGCAGAAAGAGCCCGGCGAGGAGGAGAATGAGCAGGTTTTTCAAAAGGTTCCTCTGGAGGTCCGAGGACAGATTAGGTGTCCGGCGTGGGTAGCGACAACCCGAAGTGCCTTACCGGTCCATTCACCAGTGACAAACGCCGCCGAGGAGTGCGGGGTTTGTCATGGGAGGCGACAGCCGAGCGAAACCGAACCCGACCGACCTCTACCCCCTGCGCTCGATGCTCCCGCCGGGGTGCTGAGCAAAGCGCCCTTCGGTCGCCGAGTGCACCGGATCGTCCCGCTTCCACGGCCACCCACCGAACCCCGTGCGCTGGTAGTCGTCGTAGGCCTGCACAAGCTCCTGGCGGGTGTTCATCACGAACGGGCCGTGCTGAGCGACCGGCTCGCCGATGGGCCGCCCTTGCAGCAAGAGGAACTCCACGGGCTCGAGACCGGCGCGCAACACCACCTTCGCGTCTCCGAGCAGATCGAGGGCCACCGGCCGGTCCACCGCGCGGCCGGCGACGGTGCAGCGGCCTGAGAATGCGTACAGATAGCGATGCACGCCTGCAGGCCCGGCGGGCAGCGTCCACTCCGCACCCGCATCCATGGCGATCGTCCAGATCGCGATGTCCGCCCGGGGATCCGACGCCCACGACTCTGGCGGCGGCGACGGCGGCTTCTCATCCCCGATCGCACCCGCCATCGTCACCACATCGGTGCGGCGGCCCTGCGCGTCGGTGAACCGGTGCTGGGGAATCGACTCATGCCACAGCATGGTGAAGTACGGGTCGCACATCTTGTTCGCGGCCGGCAGGTTGAGCCAGATCTGAAACAGCTCCGCCGTGTTCGACGCATCGGGCCGCGTCATCGGGAACATCTCCGCATGCACGATGCCGCTCCCCGCCGTCATCCACTGCGTGTCCCCGCCGCCGTACCGCGCGGTGCCTCCCAGGCTGTCGCTGTGGTCGATGAGGCCGCGGCGCACCACGGTCACCGTCTCGAACCCGCGATGCGGGTGCCGCGGGAACCCCGGCACCACGTCCCCGTGATACATGCTCCAGCCGTCTCGATTGCTGAAGTCCCCGCCGATCCGACGCCCCCGCAGCTCCGCCGGGTCCGGCCCCAGCGCCGCAGTCCCCGCCGGGTAGTTGTCCAGGTGATGCACACAGAACAGGAACGGGTCAGGCGTCGGCCAGGGCGGCCCAGCGAGCGGCAACACGTCGCGGATGATGTCGGTCATGGTCGGGGGAGCTCCGTCGCGGGGAGTCGCGGGATGAAGAATTAGCCCTGCACGACACTGATCGCCACCACTCGGATGGGCAGGCACGTCAACGACCCGTTGTCAGGCCCGCCCCCTTGGGTACATTGCGCGGATGTCGCATCGCACCCTGCCGCTCCTCCTCTCCGCTCCCCTCCTGTTGATCGGTTGCCCGACCGAGGAGCCAGCCCAGCCGATCGATCCCATCGAGATGGAGATCTCGGACCACGCCGAGGGCACCAACGACATCCATCCCATGCTCCCCTGGCCGTCGGACGTGTGGCTCAGCGAGGACGCCTCCACCGAGACCGGCTGGCGCCTGGACTACAGCGACGTCGCCATGCCGCGCAACCTCAACGGCGAGTTCTTCGATGTGCTGCCGTACCAGCGCCTCGACGGCTTCAGCCAGGGCAGCCAGCCCATGGTGACCTTCGGCGACGCGCTGGACATGAGCAACCTGGCCGGCGAGTACGAATACGCCGAGTCCCTGGCGCCCAACTCGCCCACCGTGCTCATCAACCTGGACACCGGCGAGCGCGTGCCCCACTTCGTGCAGAACGACCTGCGCGTCGAGGAGCTCGATCCTGGCGCCGAGACGATGATCCACCTCCATCCGGCCGTGAGCCTGCAGCCCGCCACGAGCTATGGCGTGGCCTTTCGCGACTCCATTCGACACGCCTCTGGCGCTGAGGTCTCGGTCAACGAAGCCTTTGCCGCCTTACGAGACGGCGTGATCACTACGTCGAGCCGCCTCGAAGCCCGTCGCGCCCGCATGGAGCAGCTGTTCACCGCGCTGGACGCCGACGGCGTGCCCCGCGACGAGCTCGTCATCGCCTGGACGTTCCGGACCGCCAGCGACGAGTCGGTGACCCGGGAGCTGCTCGCCATGCGCGACGACGCCATGGAGCGCGTGCCGGTGGGCGGCGGCCAGTGCACGGTCACCAGCGTTGATGTGTGGGAAGAGACCTGCCCCGACGGCGACGAGCAGTGCCAGGCGGACCCCGAGCAGCGCGCCCGCATCAAGGGCACCTTCCGCTCACCGCTGTACATGGAGCGCGAGTTCCCACCGACGCTGGCGATGCGCGACGAGGCCACGGGCCTGCCGGTGTTCAACGACTGGCACGAGGTGGACTTCACGATGATCGTGCCCCACGTCGCCTACGTCGGAGAGCCGCAAGCGCGCTTCGTGGCCTACGGGCACGGTCTCATGGGCAGCAAGGGCGAGGTCCAGGGGACCTACCCCCAGCAGATGATCTCCCGCCACAACATGATCTTCGCCGCCGCCGACATGCACGGGATGAGCGAGTGGGACATCGTCTCGGTGGGCCAGGCCCTGGCCGACATGAGCAAGTTCACCGCCGTCACCGAGCGGCTCATGCAGGGCCACATCAACATGCTGGTGCTGGCCCGCTCCATGGTCGGCGGCTGCCGCACGATGCCCGAGCTCGATGGCTACGGACTGCCGCAAGACCTGCCGCTGGGCGACGATCCGCCCTACTACCACGGCATCTCCCAGGGCTCGATCTTCGGCGCCGTGCACGCGGCCATCAGCCAGGACATCACCCACGCAGCGATCATGGTGGGCGGCACGAACTACTCGGTGATGATCCCGCGCAGCAGCAACTTCCCCGACTACGAGCTCATCTTTTTGCCCTGGTACGCGCGCCGCCTCGACCAGCAGATCATGCTCAGCGTGATCATGTCGGTGTGGGACAAGAGCGAGCCCAGCGGCTGGAGCCACCGCGTCACCAGCAACCCGCTGCCCAATACGCCGGTCAAGCGCATCCTGCACACCGCGGCGGTGAACGACAGCCAGGTGCCCAACCTCAGCTCCGAGATCATGGCGCGCACCATGGGCCTCCCCCAGCTGACGCCAACCTCCCACGAGGCCTGGGGCATGGAGAGCGTCACCACTGAGGACGCGCCTACTTCAGCGTTCGTCTACTACGACTTCGACCGGCCGCTGAACTCCGAGGGCAACCGGCCCCCACCGGACGACAACGACGTGCACGGCGACCTGCGCTTCCTCACCGCCAGCCAGCAACAGATCGACGCGTTCTTCCATCCCGACGGGGTCGTGCAGGACTTCTGCGCCCAGGACGACGGCGCCGGCTGCTCCCCGGAGTAGGGAGCCGTGACTCCGGGAGAGATCGTCGATGCCCTGCTCGCCCTGGATCCCCTGACGGAGCTGCCCCGCACCGGCTGGCTGCTGCGGGGCGTCAACCCATGTGAGAGCATCGCCGAGCACTGCTTCGGAGTGGCGGTGCTCACGGGCATGCTCGTCGATCTGATGCGCGAGCGGGGGGCCACCGTGGACGGGGAGCAGGCCCTGCGCATGGCGCTGCTGCACGACGCCGCGGAGGCAAAGACCGGGGACGTGCCCATGCCGAGCAAGAGCCCGGCCCTGCGCACCGCGCTGAAGGACCAGGAGCGCACGTTGGTCCGCGCCATGCTGCCCGCGCGCATGGCCCGCGACGTAGAGGAGGCGGAGACCGGCGACACTCTGGAGGCCCGCATCGTGCGCGCCGCCGACAAGCTCCAGATGATGGTCAAGCTGCACCGCTACGAGCTGACGGGACGAGGCGCCCTGGGCGAGTTCTGGGAGAACCCCGGGAACGTGCGCCCGCAAGGGTTGGACCCCGTCGCCGAGGTCTATGCCGAAGTGTTCGCGCGGGCTGGCAGGGAGATTCCCCGCTGATGGGTTTATGGAGCAAGGTGACCGGGCTACTCTCCGCCGCCATGACCGCCAACATCGAGACCCCCGCCGATGTCGCCGCCCCGCCGGATGACGCAAACACCACCTCTACCGGCCTCGCGTACAAGACGCTGAGCGCGGGCACTGGCCGCAAGCCATCCGCCAGCGCGAGCGTGACCGTGCACTACAGCGGCTGGACCCTGGACGGGAAGCTGTTCGACAGCTCCCGCAAGCGCGGTCAGCCCACGAGCTTTCCCCTGAACCGCGTCATCGCCGGTTGGACCGAGGGACTGCAGCTCATGCAGGAGGGTGAGAGCACCCGCTTCTGGATCCCCGCGGGCCTGGCCTACGGCGAGAACCCCGGCGGCGGTCGCCCCGGCGGCATGCTCTGCTTCGATGTGGAGCTGATCAGCTTCACCGAGCCGCCCCCGCCGCCCGAGACCCCCACGGATCTGAACAACCCGCCCGCGGGCAGCCAGCGCACCGCATCGGGGTTGACCAAGGCGGTGCTGACCCCGGGCACCGGCACCGAGAAGCCCTCGCCGCGCAGCAGCGTGACCGTGCACTACAGCGGCTGGACGCTGGACGGCCGGATGTTCGACAGCTCGGTGGCCCGCGGCGAGCCCGCGACCTTCCCCCTCAACCGCGTCATCGCGGGGTGGACCGAGGGCCTGCAGTTGATGGTGCAGGGCGAGAAGGCGCGCTTCTGGATCCCCGCGGACCTCGCCTACGGCGACAACCCCGGTGGCGGACGCCCCGGTGGGCTGCTGGTGTTTGATGTGGAGCTCCTCAGCATCCGCTGAGCCGGAGCATCAGCCACGCGGTCTGCACCGGCCGCATGGAGTCTGCCGAAGCGGTCGCACCGCCGCGGACCTCCGTGCTGGCGGTCCTCAGGTGAGCTCGCGAGCAGACCATCCACCGCCGCCAGGCGACGGACGAACATCGCAGCCTGGCCCGCGTCTACCTCCTGCGCCAGGAGCGCGTCCAGCCCCTCCTCCCAGCCCGTTCCGGGCGCGCCCCAGGCCCCGAGCTCTGCAGCGAGCGCATCCACCGAGGCGCATGCTCGCTCCGGCGGGGCCGGGGGGCCGCCTCGTGGCCACGGATGCGCAAACGCGCCGAGGGCGTCCAGCACCGCGCCCGACACCCCCCGCGCTGCACCCCAGGAGCGGCAAACTGTCAGCCAGCTCTGCTCGGTCACTGGTCGGCTATCGGTCCACCGGCATGCCCGAAGGCACGGAGTCGGGCACGAAGCGACCGAGCTCCCACACCTCGGGGTCGGTGAGCGCGCCCAAGAACTCGATGAGGTCAGAGAACTCGGCATCGCTGAGCTCGATCGGCGTCTCCATCGACGGGTCCAGCCTCGCGAGCAGCGCGCCACGCACTTCGGCTTCGTCCGACACCGAGTCGGCGAACGCCGGGTCGAGCTGACCGGCATCCCAATCCCGCAGCGAGACCCGCACGTTGAGGTGGTGGCGCACCGCCCCTTCCAGGGTGGTGTAGGCGCCGTTGTGCATCCACGGGCCCGTCGCCTCGACGTTGCGCAGCGGCGGGGTGCGGAAGCAGAAGGTGTCCTTGTCGTCTCCGGTCTCGATCACCCGCCCCCGGTCCAGCGGGCTGCCCTCCTCCTTGCCCGGTCCCAGCTGCGGCACCGCCAGGTTGTGGGCCAGCTGGTCCGTCAGCAGCGGGCCCGAGTGGCACTCCGAGCACGCCGCGTCCCCGAAGAACAGCAGCCCGCCGCGCTTCTCGGCCTCGGTCAGCGCGTCGAACTCGCCGCGCAGGTAGCGGTCGTACGGCGCACCGGGCAGCGCGAACGCCTCGGCCTCGAACGCCGCGATGGCGTTGCCGATCTGCACCATTCCGCTCGCCGCCGGGCCCTGCTCGGGGTACGCCTGCGCCAGCATCTCCACGTACTCCGGAATCGCATGGATGCGCTGACTCAGCGCCGCCCAGATGTCCGACGCGTCCTCGAGCTCCGCGAGCTCGTTGGGGCTGCCGTCCACGCCGACATCGCCAGAAAAGCCCCGCATCTCGCCCCGAGACGTTGGCGGGAACAGCGCCTGCGCCGCCAACGCTCCGTTCAGCCCCGCCGGGACGAGGCTCGGCGCAGAGATGCCCGGCGCGTAGGGATCCGTCGCCACGCGCATGTCCCAGAACATCGTGGTCCAGGCGGAGTCTCCGCGGTTGAAGAGCTCGGGCGAGTTGCGGGGGATCAGCTCCTGCCCCTCACCGAGCACCCGGTCGTCCGCGACGCCGGTCGACCCGGTCCCAAAGCTGAGCGAGAGACCGTCGCCGGTCAGCGCGCGCGGGTGGTGGCAAGACGCGCAGGCCGTGTCGCGGTTGCCCGACAGCTCCTTGTCGAAGAACAGCGCGCGACCCAGGTCGAACTCCGCATCCGACACCGCCGGTGGGCGCTCGATCGCGTCCGCCCCCGCGGCGACCATCGCGACCAACAACTGCCCGTCCATGTCGGTCGGAACACATCCCGCGAGCAGCGCAGCTGCCCCTACCAGTCCAGCGATCGGTCTCATCGTGCCTCCGGTCTGAAGAATCGCGGGCGGGGGCGGAGCGCATCGGGACATTCGGTCCCAAAGTGTCTCCCCGCACCGTAAGGTCCCCCTCCATGCTGCATCGGCGACCCGGCATCCTCCTGCTCCTCCTGCTTGCGCTGGCCCCCGGTCTCGCGCGCGGCGACGAGCCGCTGACCGAGCGCTTCAACTTTCGCCGCGCCAGTGACTTCTTCGCCACCGGCGCCACCCTCGCGACTGACACCGACAATGACGGCGAGGTAGACACCCTGCTGACCGAGGCGAGCCTGTTTGTCGAAGAGGCAGACCTCGCGCCCAACGCGTTCGTGCAGCAGGCCCTCATCTACTGGGGCGGCACGATCGCCGAGAACAGCAACTGCGCCGGCCCCGACAGCTCCATCGACAGCAACGTCACCGTCACGGTGCCTGGCGCATCGGCCACCGCGGTCCAGGCGGACGTCTGCTACTGCGCCGGGGGCGACAACCAGAGCCGGGACATGCAGTCGTGCCGGGCCGACGTCACCGCGCTGGTGCAGGGGGCCGGAGGAGGGATGGTGGGGCCCTGGTCGTTGGGGGGCTTCCAGGCCCAGATCAACGACGGCGACACCGACAACGCCTCGTTCGCCGTGGTCCTGGTGTTCGGCGCCCCGGGCTTGCCGCCGCGGCAGCTGACCATCTACGACGGCCTGCGCACCATGCGCTACGACACCATCAGCCTCACCCTGGACGATCTCGACGTTGACGACCCTCCAGCCGGGGACCTCACCTGGTACGTGCTCGAGGGCGATCTGGGCGGCAGCGAGGACGAAGAGGTCACCGTGCGGGGCCTGCCGGACGGCCGCGATCTCCTGCTCGGCGATGACGTCAACCCGCTCGCCGGTCCCATGAACCGGACCATCAACACCACGTACCCGCCTCAGACGGACGTCGTGGGGGTGGACATCGACACCTTCGACATCTCCGAGGCCCTCGCTCCGGGCGACGACGCCGTGCAGGTGACCTACACCGCAGACAGCGACAAGTGGTGGATCGCCTTCAACATCGTGGGCGTGCGGCTCTTCTTCTCCGAGTTCAGCCAGAGCTCCTTGACCTGGGTACTCAGCGAGGACCGCGACGGTGATGGCGCGCCGAGCCCGGGCGACCAGATCCGGTACGGCGCCGAGATCATCAACAGCGGGGAGGGCAACGCCACCATCTCGCTCACCGCACCCATCCCGCCCCAGGCCGCGAGCTGGTCCGTGCTGGGGTTTGACGGCGGATCGGACCAGTCCATCGCCGACGAGCTGCGCATCGCCGGCCTGCCCGTGCCCGCAGGGCAGAGCGCCCGAGTGGACTTCGCCATCGAGCTCGCCGAAGTGCCCGCCGAGACCGCCATCGCGATGCAGGCGAGCTACGTCGTCAGCGGGGGCGGCGGAGGCGTGCTCAACGCGCCCGATGTGGTGGTGGGTGAGGGCAACGGCGGCTCCGGCCCTGGTCTCGGCGACGACGACGACGGGTTCGACTCGGGGTGGACCCAGGGCTGCGCGTGCTCGACCGGAGAGGATGGGAGCCCTGCCCTGCTCCTGCTGCTGCTCCCCTTCGCTGCGGTGCGACGCCGCGCGTCCCGCACCACCAACTGACCCGCGTTCATCGAGTCAGGGTTGGTCGCCTCAGGTACCGTCCGCGCCAATGTCTGCCTTCCCCACACCCCCGCCCGCCATGCCCCCCACGCCGCTACCGGAGCTCGACGAGCGCCTCGCCCGGCTTACGCAAGGCCGCCCGAAGTGGGTCGCGCTCTCGGCCAGGGACCGCGCCGCGCTTCTGCGCCGCTGCATGGAGACCACGCTGGCCGTCGCCGACGACTGGGCGGCCACCGCCTGCAAGATCAAGGGCTACGAGCCCGGCTCGAATGGCCACGGCGAGGAGTACCTGGGCGGCACGCTCGCGGTCATGCGCAACCTGCGCCTGTTCGCCGAGGCGCTGGACGCCAACGGACAGCCGAGCCTTCCCAAGACCTGGACCCGTGACGACGGACAGTGGGTGGCCCGGGTGTTCCCCCAGTCGCTGCTCGATGCCGCGCTGTTCACTGGCATCACCTGCGACGTGTGGATCGAGCCGGGCAAGGAGCCCACGCAGGGGGCCATCTACCGAGGCGTGGGCAAGGGCGATGGCGGGGTGAGCGTGGTGCTCGGCGCCGGCAACCAGTCCTCCATCCCGCCCATGGATGTGCTCTACAAGCTCGTGGTGGACGACGAGGTCTGCATCCTCAAGATGAACCCCGTGAACGAGCAGCTCGGACCGCACATCGAGGCGGCGCTCAAGCCGCTGGTGGACGCCGGGTTCGTCGACGTGGTCTACGGCGGGATCGAGCAGGGCAAGCACCTGACCGACCATCCGCTCGTGACGTCCATTCACATCACTGGCAGCGACCGCGCCCACGACGCCATCATCTGGGGTCCCGGCGAGGAGGGGGCGAAGCGCAAGCAGGACGGCACGCCGCGCCTCGACAAGCACATCACGTCCGAGCTCGGCTGCGTCTCTCCGGTGCTCATCGTGCCCGGCGAGTGGACCGAGAAGCAGCTCGACTACCAGGCCCGGCACGTGGCCTCGATGCTCGCCTACAACTGTGGGTTCAACTGCAACGGAGCGCGCATCATCATCACAGCCCAGGGCTGGCCGCTGCGTGAGCGCTTCGAGGCGCTGGTGAAGGAGAAGCTGGCCGCGACGCCGACCCGCAAGGCGTACTACCCCACCGCGCAGGCGACCTGGGAGCGCTTTACCACCCAATATCCTGAGCACACGACGCTGGGCGAGGCCCACGACGGCGCGCTGCCGTGGACGGTGCTGGAGAACGTCGGCACCGAGGCCGACGAGTACGCGCTGAACAACGAGCCGTGGTGCGGGATCTTCTCGTTCGTGTCGCTCGACGCGAGCACCGCCGCCGAGTTCCTGAGCGCGGCTGTGCCATTCGCGAACGAGCGCGTCTGGGGGACCCTGTCGTGCAATGTGCTCGTGGACCCGAAGACCGAGAAGAGCCTGGGCGGCGCGTTCGACCAGGCCATCGCAGATCTTCGCTACGGCGCGGTCGCCATCAACTGCTGGTCGGGCCTGAACTACGGCCTGGTCAACGCCACCTGGGGCGCCTTCCCCGGGCACCCGCTCGACAAGATCGAGTCAGGTCAGGGCGTAGTGCACAACGGGCTGCTGCTCGACCACCCCCAAAAGTCGGTGGTGCGGGCGCCGTTCCTCATGAACCCAATCCCCGCCTGGTTCACCGACCACCGGAACAACCTCGCCCTCGGCCGCACCATGACGCAGTTTGAGGGCAAGCCGAGCTGGCTCAAGGTCCCCGGGATCGCGCTGACCGCCCTCAAGGGGTAGCCGCGCCGCCACGGGCCCCGTCTACTTCTTGCGACCCGGCGCTTTGCGGGTGCGCTTGCGCTTGGGCGCGGCTTTCGGAGCAGGGGCCGCGGCAGCAGGCGCCGCGGGCGTGTCCGCCTCCGGCTCCGCCGCCGGCTCGTCGTTGCTCGGGGCCATCTTGCGTGCCGTGGGCGGCTTGCGGGTCGCCTTGCGCCGGGGGGCCGTCTCGGGCTCGGACACCGCCGTGCTCGCCGCCTTCATCGAGTCCATGCCTGCTTCAGCGACGGCCTCGGACGGCGCCGCCGGCTCATCGGGGTGCGCAGGCCTCGGAGCCTGCACCTCACCCCCACTCACGGTCGGCGGCCTGCGGGTGCTCTTGCGTTTCGGGGTCGGCCCGCTGCTCGGCGGCTCGGCGACCTCGGCCTGCGGCTCGCCCTCCTGGGGCTCCGCCGCCGGCTGTCCCGGCGCCCGTCGGGTGCGCTTGCGGCTCGATCCACCCGAGGGGGCGGCCTCGTCAGCCAGCTTGCTCGTCGGCGCCTTGCGGGTCGTCCGCCGTACCGACGTCTCCTCCTCCTCGATCTCCTCGGGCTCCGGCTCAGGCGCGCCACGCTGACCGGGTGCCCGCCGCGTCGTGCGCCGGCCCGTCGCCTCACCATCGCCGCGCGCCGCGCGCTGCTTCTCGCGCTCCGCCGCCGCCGCCTCGCGCTCCGCCGCCGCCGCCTCGTACTGCTCGCGACGCTCCGCCTCGGCCGCCGCGCGCTCCCGGATGTCTCGCTGAGCCTCCTCGGCCGAACGCTCCGCGTCCGTCAGGGCCCGGTCGCGCGCCTGCTCCTGGGCTGTGGCGATGTCCAGCGCGCGCTGCAGCTCCGCTTGCCGATGGGCCTCCTGCTCGGCGATCACCGAGTCGAGAGCCTCCTCCCGGAGCGCCCACAGCGCCTTGAGGTCAGGCAGGTCGTCTCGCCGCGACGAGTTGAGGAAGCGCACCAGCACCTCCTTGTGCCGCTGCTCCAGATACTCCGGCATCTTGTCGAGGGTGATGAGCTCCTCCTGGAGCACCACCACCGCCCGGGCACCAGCGCGCATCGAGCTGAAGTCGTAGTCACCGCCGTACCAGCGCAGCCACACCATCGCCTCGGGCAGCGACTGCAGACCGGCCTTGGCCAGCACCACGGCCGCCGCGGGATGGGTCTCGGCGCTCATGCGGTGGATCCCGAGCACGATCTGCAGCTCGGTGTTGCCCAGCTCCCGGGCCAGCGAGGCGAGCAGGAAGTGCTTGTCCGTCGCGGTGCCGACGCTCTCGGTGATGATGGTCACCGCATCCGGGCGGCTCGGGCGACCCCAGGGCATGTCCCGAACGAGACGCACCGCGTCGTGAAAGTTGATGCACCCTCGGGCGAGGAACGCGTCGCCCAGCGGCCCATCGGGCTCGATAGGCAGACTCGGCATCGACTCGACGCGTCGCGACAGCGTCACATCGCGCAGTTTTGGCTCGGCTTCGGTCTCGAACAGCACCAGGGGACTCCTCCTCCCAACGACCGTGAACATCACCCAGCAGGGGATGATGCTCGGCGGGAACTCAATCCCATCCGGAGCGCCAGCTCCCGGTCTGACTCAACGAGGGCGGGGGGCCCTCACGGTCGATGTCGTACCGCAGCGAAGCCTTGGTCTCCGCCCACCCTGCCCGAGCGAACAACCCCTCCATGCCGCCGGCGGTGTGGCACTGCACAAACCCACAGCCCTCGGCGTGAGCGTTGTCCATGGCCGAGAACAGCAGCCGCGCCGCAGTCCCCCGTCCGCGATGCCCCGGATGCACGTAGAGGTCACCGATGATCCCGAACATCTCCATGGTCATCGCTGAGAAGCCCATCGTGAGCGAGACCACGCCTACGACCCGGTTCCCCTCCTCGATCGACATGTAGTAGCGCACGCGATCCTGCCGCACAGCGCTCTCCAGTCGGGAGAGCGCCTCTTTGTCAGGCATGGGAAACCCCGACTCCACAATGCACTGCGTGAGCAGCTGCAAGAAGCCAGGGTTCTTGATCGAGGTGGCGCGACAGATCTCAGACACGGCGCGAGTCTACCCCGTTCTGTCTCTATATTGCGCTCGTGCGCGCGATCCGCTTTCACCAACAAGGCCCTCCCGACGTCCTCCAACTCGACGAGGTGCCCCCGCTGCCGCCGCCTGGGCCGGGTCAGGTCCGGGTCGCCGTGCACGCCGCATCGGTGAACCACCTCGACATCTGGGTGCGGCGGGAGCTCCCCGGCGTCGGCCTGCCTCGCATCCCCGGCGCCGATGCAGCCGGCGTGATCGCCGAGCTCGGCCCCGCCGTCACCGGGCTCTCGGTCGGTGACCGCGTGCTCATCGATCCCGGCTACACCACCGCTCCGTCGGTGGAAGAGACCGAGGGGCACCCGAGCCAGAGCCCCCACTTCGGGATCCTGGGCGAGAGCTGCGACGGCACCTACCGCGACGAGCTCGTCCTGGACGCGCAGCGCTGCCTCCCCTTCCCCGAGCGATGGTCGTTCGCCGAGGCCGCGAGCTTTCCCCTGACCGCGCTCACCGCCTGGCGCATGTGCATCGTGCGCGGGCAGCTCAAGCCCGGGGAGACGGTCCTCATCCTGGGCGCCGCCGCCGGGGTCGGCGTGATGTGCATCCAGATCGCCAAGCTCGCGGGGTGCCGGGTGATCGCCGCCGCATCCACGCCGGAGAAGCGCGCGCTGTGTGCCGCCCTCGGCGCCGACGACCTCATCCCCTACGCAGAGGCGGACTGGGTCAAGGAGTGCAAGGTCTTGACGGCGGGCCGGGGCGCGGACGTCACCATCGACTACGTGGGCAAGACCACGTGGCGCCACAGCCTCAAGGCGACGCGCACCGGCGGCCGGGTGCTGACGTGCGGCGCGACCACCGGCCACGACCCCACCACGGATCTGCGGCACGTGTTCTTCCGGCAGCTCTCGATCATCGGCTCGACCATGGGCTCCAACGCCGATCTGCGGGCCGCGCTGACCGTCGCCGGCCGCGGGCAGCTCCGCCCGGTGCTCGACCGCACGCTGCCGCTGGCCGAGGCCGCGCAGGCCCACCGACTCATCGAGGGCCGCAGCGTGCTCGGTAAAGTGGCCCTGTCGATGCAACAGAGCAGCCCGTGACCGACACGCACCGCATCTTCACCCAGCGCTACAAGGTCCGCTTCGGCGAGATCGACCACGCAGGGGTGATGTACTACCCCGCGTTCTTCGACCGGATGCACCGCGCGTTCGAGGACTTCTGGGAGGAGGCGCTGGGCCGCACCTACGCCCAGGTCCTCGACGTGGACGGCGTCGGCTTCCCTGTGGTCGATGTGCACAGCAGCTTCACTGCGCCGTTTCGCCTCGGCGATCAGATGCGGGTTGAGATCGCCGCCCTGCGACTCGGCCGCAAGTCCCTGACGTTTCAGTACCGCCTGTTCAAGGGCGAGGAGACCCAGGCGCGCACGGTGGCGGAGATCGTCTCTGGCGTCATCGCCATGGGCAGCTTCAAGCCGATACCGCTGCCCGACCACTACCGCGCCGCCCTGCTGCCTTACCTCGTGGCGGGCGGAGAGTCCGCCGGGTGAGGTGCCGAGGCAGCGCAGGTCTGCTCGCGCTGGGCTTCTCGCTGACGCCGGGGCTCGCGACCGCCGGCGGAACCGAGGTAGACGCCCTGGCCCTCGCGGCGCTGGTGCAGACCGAGACGCTCGGCGTGGGCTCGCTCGTGGGCCCTCCTTCGTCCCGCGCCACCTGGTTCTCCCTCGGCGGCATTCGTCCCTTCCACGGCGAGGCGATGGCCGTGTTCTCCACGGGCCTCGCGGGCATGGCGCTCCTGCCGGGCACCGATCTCTCCGCCGTCGGGGTGGACGACGACATCGTGGGCATGAACTTCCCGCTGACCGTGCCCGAGGGGGCGCGCTCGCTGCGCTTCGCCTACCGCGTGATCGCGCCCGCCGCTTCGGTCAGCGACCCCGCCGCGGTCCAGGACCGCGCCCGCGTGGAGGTGATCGGCGACCCCATCGCCCTCGATCCGTGGATCCTCGCCGACCTCTCTCCGAGCTCCGCCGCGGTGGTGCCCGACAGCGACGGCTTGCTGGACGGGACGGGCTACGAGGGCGGGTGGCTGTCAGACTGGCTGGTGGCGGTGGTCCCGGTACAGCCGCTGTCGCAGATCTCGGTGCTGTTTACGGTGCGGGATGGCGGCACCAGCCCACTCGGCGACTACGTCATGCTGCTCGACGGCATCTCGTTCGACGAGGCGGTCCCGCTCGACGTGCCGCCCGGCGTGGTCCCCGACATGACCGGTCTGCTGCCGAGCCGCGTCCCTGACGGACAACCCAGCACCGTGGTCGTGCAGGGCAACGAGCTGCCCGAAGACCTCGCGGTGTCGCTGATCGGCGCGGACGGACTGCAGTTCCTCGACCTCGGTCCGTCGAACGTGCTCTGGCTCAGTGGCGAGCGGGTGCAGGTCCAGATTCCGGCGCTGGAGCCCGGCGTCTTCGGGGTGCGCCTTCTGTGGGGTGACGGCGCGTCGCTGACCTGGCCCGCCGTCCTGCGCATCGGCACGCCGGCCCCATCCATCGACTCGGTGCGTCCCGATGTGTCACCGCAGAGCGGTGGAGGCCTCGCGGTGTTGGAAGGCTCGGGCTTCTACGGCGTGAGCTCGGTGCGGGTCGCCGGGCTCGAGGTGCCGGACTATCGAGTGCTGAGCCCCGATCGCATCGAGTTTGTGGTGCCCGCGGGAGACCCGGGCCCCCGGCGGCTGCTCGTCATCGCCGCTGGCGGAAGCGACGAGATCCCCCAGGGAATCCTGTACTCCGCCCCCGTGTCCGACCCCGACGCGAGCGATCCCGGCGCACCGGCCGGTCCCACGGTGCTCGCCTGCGGGGTGGCCACGGGTCCGCACTGGGGGTGGCTGGCGCTGCTGGGCCTGCTCGCAGTCCGACGCGGCAGAGGCGGGCGCGATGTCCGCTGAAGCCCCGGTCGTCCGCCTCGCGATCGCCCAACTGGTCGCATACAACGCCGCCGATCTGGACGCGTTTTGTGCCTGCTACCACCCCGATGTGGTCGTGCTCGATGGGGATGGCACCGTCAGCGCGCGGGGCGGGGCTGCGTTCCGGGACCGCTACGCGCCGATGTTCGCCGGTGGAGACTTTGGCGCCACCGTGGACCAGCGGGTCGCCACAGGACCGCACTGCGTGGAGCGGGAGCAGTACTGGCGGGGGGTCGATGGGGAGCGGGTGACTGGCGAGATCCTCGTGCGCTACACCGAGCGCGACGGGACCATCAAGACCGTGCAGTTCCTGAAGTAGCGAGCGCGCTGGGTGGGGGGCGGTGCCGACAGTCCCCGACAGATCACCGGCTGCCACCCCCCACCGTAGACCCGACCATCGGGCCAACCGAGGCGCGCTGAGCCCAGGCGGAGCACCTGTTCTCAGTGCTCCTCAAGCTAGGAACGGCCGCCCCAGCGTGGCCACCCGAGGTCCGGAATCGGGCAGGCCGACGGGCGCGGTCAGCGGCGAATGTCTTCGTGGGCCTGGGGCCTCCATCCGGCGAAGAACCGCACGCTGAGCCACCAATGCTGCAGCATCAATCGCACCGGGCCGCGCTCCAGGTACCGCCGAGCCGACGTCACGGCGGGCTCGGGGCGCACCACGATGCGGCCCAGGCCCCGCGCACGCTTGACCAGCTCCATGTCCTCCATGATCCCCAGCGGCGCAAAACCGCCCAGGCGCTCAAAGGTCTCCCGGCGCAGAAAGATCGCCTGGTCGCCGTAGGGCCAGGGGCGCAGCCAGTTGCGCAGCCGGGCTCCCAGCTCGACGAAGCCGATCTGCCACCCGCGCGCGTCGAAGCGAAATCCGAAGGCGCCGAGCGCGACATCCTCGGCGAGCAGGGTCTCCGAGACGAGACGCGCCACCCCGGCGGGGAGCTCGGTGTCGGCGTGCAGAAACAGCAGGTGCTCCCCGCTCGTCTCCGCCGCCCCCAGGTTCATCTGCGCGGCGCGTCCTCGCGGCCCGCAGACCACCCTGAGCCCGCACCCAGCGGCCACCTCCGCGGTGCCGTCGTCGCTCCCGCCATCGACGAGCACGACCTCGGCGCCCGGCGCCACGGAGGCGAGGTGGGCGGCGAGTGCAGGCAAGCGCTCAGCCTCCCGCCACGTGGGGATGACGATGGAGAGGCGGGGGCTCAGGGCTGAATCGCCACGTCGCCCAGCGCCCAGGGCGGCAAGAGCAGTCCGGTGACGGGAGCGAGGTCGTAGCTGAGCACGAAGTCCACGTACGACACCACCGACTGGCTGAACAGCGGGTAGACCTGCACGTTCCCGGTCACCAGGTTGCCCACTGCGACCCCGTAGTCGATGTCCAGGCTGAGGTTGAGGATGTCCTGGCCGTTGAAGAACTCCAGCGTCGTGCCCAGACCCACCACGGTGGACACATAGACGCGCTCGTCGTAGCGCACGCCGAGCCCGCCCTGGAATCCAAAGGGGGCAAACAGCGGCGCTCCGTCCGTCAGCGTGCCACTGAGCGGTCCCGCAAGCGGCTGCACCGCGCCCACGCTGAGGTTGGTGATGCCATCGATGAGATCGACCCAGGCCGACAGGTTCCCCGGGTTGTTCCCGATGCCGCCGAGGGCCCCAATTATGTCGCCGGTGTTCTGGTCGAAGGTGGTCACGTAGGCCGTGCCCGAGGTGCCGACGGCCAGATCGATGGGGATCGGCGCGGCGCTGGTGCCCATCAGCGCGCCCGGTCCGTGCACGTTGTCGGGCTCAAAGCCCTCCCAGTCGAGCACCGCCAGGGTGGTGTTGCCGAGATCGAAGTCCGGCGGCAGGGCGCCCTCGCCGCCCCCACCCAGCACGTACAGGTACCCGGTCTCGTTGTGTTGGACCATGTCCTGGGCGCCCTCGCCCACCGCGACCCAGTCCTGGGAGTAGACAGGCCCGGTCGGCGTGAGCTCGTAAAAACGCACCCGGTCGTTGAACGTGGACAGCAGGGCGAGCTTGGTCCCGTCGGCGTTGAGCGCCACTGCAGTGGGGGCGAGATCGCCAAAGCTAAAGACCTCGCGATCCCCGAGCACCACCGGGGCCGACGGATCGCTGAGGTCCACCAGGGTGAAGCCGCCCAGATCCGTCACCACGGCCAGCGGAACGTCCGCGGCGATCGCGATGGCGTGCAGGGGGCCGACTCCGATCCCGTCGAGTTCGGCCACCACCACGGGCTGGTAGTCCGCGGTCAGGTCCGCGACCACCACGCGGGGCGCGAGGTTCGCGGCGTAGCGAGCATCGCCGATCAGCGCGAACGACCCGTCTCCGCTGATCGCCACCGCCGAGGCCTCGTCGAGCTCCAGGCTCTGGGACAGGGGCTCGGCCTGGTCTCCCTGGCCGAACTCCACGATCGACACCCGCCCGCGCCACGCGTCTGTCGCGAGGCCGTATCGGGCGACCCAGATGAGGAACACCGCGTCCGCGTCATCCTCGTAGGGGAAGTCCACCACGAGGTCGGCGTTGCCCGACGGCGTGGTGGGCGGCACCTGCACCGCGATCTCGTACTCGGACAAGAACTCCACGTTCGGCGCATCCACGCCCTCGAAGCTGACGTCGGGCAGGTTGCCCTGCCGGAACCCTCGGCCAGCCAGGGTGATCCACTCGCCGATCACCGCCTTGTCGTCCGCGCCCAGATCGGGATCGAGCAACGACGGCGCGGGGTAGCGCACCTCGACCTGCAGGCTCGCGCTGGCGGTCTCCTCCCCCTCACCCACCGTGACAGCGGCGGTGTACAGCCCTGCGTCCAGGTAGAGGTGCTCGGCGTAGAACAGTGGCTGCTCGCTCGTCTCCGCGTCGCCGAAGTCGAACAGGAAGCCATCGACGGCCGTGTCGCTGAACCGCGCCGCCACGCCCGCCGTGTCCGTGGAGTCTCCCGCGTCAAAGCGGACGGCGCTTCCGAGCGTCACGACGAGCGCATCGGCGGTCAGCGCGGCGGTCAGGGGCGCGTCGTCCAGCACATCGAGTCCGGACGTCGTGTCCTGACAGGCGAAGAGTGGCGCGAGACCAAGCAGAGGGAGCAACCGGCGAACAGGCATGGGCCATCCTACCGAACCTCCCAGCCCGGCTACACTGCTTCGCCATGGCCCGAGCCCCCCTTCCCGTGACCACCCTGCCCTGCGGCACCTTGCAGCTCGACTGCCTGGGCCTGCTGTGCCCGGTGCCCATGATCAAGGCGGGGCGCGCAGTGCGGGCAGTAGAGCCCGGCGGCATCCTTGAGGTCCTGGCCGACGACCCAGGGGTAGAGCTGGACTTTGTGGGCTGGTGTGAGGCCAATCGGCACACGCTCTTGTCCCTGAACGAAGCCGGAGGGGTGTGGACCACCCGAATCCGGCGGGAGTGGTGATGCCCGCGCCGTTGCAAGACCCCCTGCTGTCGATCGTCATCCCCGTCTACAACGAAAAGGAGTGGGTGGAGGAGCTGGTCCGCCGCGTGCGGGAGCAGCCATTCCGCATGGAGATCATCCTCATCGACGATGGCAGCACCGACGGAACCCGGGACATCCTGCCGGGCATCGCCGAGGCCCACGAGGACGTGCGAGTGCTCATGCACGCCGTCAACAAGGGCAAGGGGGCGGCGCTGCGCACCGGCTTCGCCGAAGCCAAGGGCGACATCATCGTGATCCAGGACGCCGATCTGGAGTACGACCCTCGGGACTACGGCAAGCTGCTCGAGCCCATCCTCGATGGCCGCGCGCACGTGGTCTACGGCAGTCGATTCCTGGGCGGGCCCCACCGGGTGCTCAACTTCCACCACTACATCGCCAACCAGTCGCTGACCGCGCTGAGCAACGCCCTGACGAACCTGAACCTGACGGACATGGAGACTTGCTACAAGATCTTCCGCCGCGAGGTCTTGGACGGGATGAAGCTGACGTCCGACCGCTTCGGCTTCGAGCCCGAGTTCACCGCCCGCGTCGCCCAGGCCCGCCTCAAGATCTACGAGGTACCCATCAGCTATTCGGGGCGCGACTACGACGAAGGCAAGAAGATCACGTGGCGCGATGGCGTCGCGGCCCTATGGATCATCGTGCGGTCTCGCTTCGACCGCTGAGCCCCGCGGGCCCGTTGCTCCGATAGTCTCGGGGCCAGCCCTGCTCTTCGCTGCCTGGAGACCTCAATGCGCACCCTATCTAGCTACTTCCTCGTCGCCTCTTTCTCGATGCTCCTGGCCTGCGGAGGCGCCGAGAAGGCCCCGACCGCCGACGCGCCGGACCCAGCCGCGACCCCCGCCAAAGCGCCCGAGGCACCCGCGACCAAGGCGCCGGCGGCCGCGGCGCCGCAAGGTCCGAGCCTCGCCCTGGTGTCAGAAGGCAGCTCGCTCGGATTCATCGCCCGCAAGAACGACGAAGCGGACGTGCCGGGCAGCTTCACCAATCTGGACGGCGCGATGACCGTGCCCGGTGGTGACCTGAGCAAGGCCCGCGGCAACCTCAGCATTGGCTGGATCGGCGGGGTGGACACAAAGAACCCCGCCCGGGACAACTCCATCATCAGCGTGTTCTTCGGCGCGCTCGACGCGACCGCCCCCGAGGGCCAGGTCTCGCTCAACAGCCTCGAGGTGGAGAGCCCCAACCTCGCCGTCGGCGCGAGCACCACCGGCAACGCGTTCGTGGATGTGGGCGCCGGCCTCGCCATGTACGGCCTCGCTGCCCCGGTGACGGTGACCCGCGACGCCGAGAGCAAGTACACCGTCGTGCTCGGCGAGGGCGTCACGGTGTCCGTGGACAAGCTCGGCATGGGCGAGCGCAAGGCGACCTTGATGGAGGTCTGCCAGCACAAGAGCGTGGGCGACGCGATCAAGATCGCGGGCACGTTCGTCTTCGGCCAGTAACAAGCGCGGATGGGCCGGCTCGCGGCAGCGCTGCTCGTGGGTCTCCTGGCGGGGGCTGGCTGCGGCCCCCAGCGCGCCACCCGACCGACGCCCTCACCGCCTCCGCCGCCACGCCAGCTGACCGCCGCTGACCCGCTGCCCACAGGCCCCGCCGCCACCGCGCGCCCCGGCGACTGGCTGATCGTGGCGGGCCCGGTGCGCTTCGTCGTCG